>Ga0209084_1000377_pt1 | contig 41441 bp, 50 predicted proteins | sample C_130820_MF_Meta_FD_187309 | JGI IMG/M metagenome (GOLD analysis project Ga0209084, IMG submission 187309) | Freshwater microbial communities from Lake Croche, Canada to study carbon cycling - C_130820_MF_MetaG (SPAdes) (version 2) | ecosystem: Environmental > Aquatic > Freshwater > Lake... | reverse complement strand
ACAGATAGCATTCAAATGGATGGAATAGCCTATATTAATAATTCTTTTTATACAACTTATACTAATTTAGATATATCAGCAGAACAAGTAGATAATGTTACTTATTCAGTACCATTACCTCAGATTCCATTTGCTTTAGGTAAAAATGAAGGTGTTGCCACTTTACAGTTCGTTGGTGACAAGAAAACATCTCAGACAGCAATACCTTTAAGCATGAATCAAGTTGCCTATATAGACAATATGCGACCAATACAAAATAAAATTCTTTATTGGATTGAAGGAAAGCATATATATGCTAAAAGCTCTATACCTTTGACATCTTATAAAGCAACTTTAAGAATGATTAGTGGTGGCGATTCATCAGATTTGACTTCAACATTGATAATCCCTGATGATTATATGCCATTAATAGTAGAATATATTAAAGGTCAATTAGCTTTTGAAAAATCAAGACCTATTGATACAGCCAATGATGGAGTAGATCAATAATTAAAAAATAAATATGAAGCCAATTAGAGATTACGTTTTAGTAAAACCATGTGAACCAGATACAATGACTGAGGGAGGATTATATATCCCACAATATGCTATGGCTAGAAGTAGCAAAGCTGTTGTTGTAGCAGTTGGTAATGGCACTGCAAAGGTAGAAATGGAAGCAAAGAAAGGGGATATGATTTTTCATATAAAAGGAGCAGGTGAAGAGTTTGTAATTAATGGGGAATCTCATTTTTTAATACGTCACATGGATATTTTATCTTACGTTTCAAATAATTAAAAATGGCATCACAAGAAAGACAATTTATAACATTAGACTCAGTTATCAATGACTACATTGATGAATCGGAGCAAAGCGTACATAAGTATGCCAAACTATACAATATAGCATATAGAGGTATGGAAAGGCTTGGATTAGACTTTTTCTACAAAATAAGGTCTGTAAAGTTGCCTGTTGATACAACAAATTATACGGTTCAATTACCTAATGATTACATCAGTTATACTAAAATAGGGGTATTAAATGCAGTAGGACAAATTATACCTTTGCAATTTGATAGAAAATTAACATTTTTTGGTGACCAATTACCAAATAGACAAGCTCTTACAAATGATCAAACTTTAGTAAATTGGAATCAAATTTATAATGCACCAATATTTTATAATTATTGGGATGGTTATGGTTTTACAAATATATATGGTTACCCTAGTGGTTCTCCATTTGTAGGTTCTTTTAACATAGATGATTCTAATGGTGTAATATTGTTAAATCAACAATTTTACTATGATTATCTTATGATTGAATATTTGTCTAGTCCAAATCCAGAAGAAAAGTTTATGATTCCATTGCATTTTAGAGAAGCTTTATTAGCTTGGCTTGCATGGAGAGATATAGCAACAATGCCAAGTACTAGAAAAGGTAACTTAGGAGATAAAAGAGATAGAAAACAAGAGTTTTTTAACCAAAGAAGATTGGCTAATGCACAGTTTAAACCTATGTATTTAGACCAAGCTTATGAATGGAATTTAATATCACAAAGAATGACAGTTAAGGCGTAATACATGATAATAAATACACCCTTTAGTGGAAAACTCAACTTAGATGATGCTAATTATAGAATTAGTAATAATGACTATGTTGATGCATTAAATGTAACTAAAGATGCACAAGGTGCTGGGCAAGATAAGGTAGTTTCAAATATTTTGGGGAATACCTTAATATCATATTCTCCACCTGCTGGTACAAATAAAGTAATAGGATTTTATTCTGATAGAGTTAGAAACAGGGCTTATTATTTTTTATGGAATAGTAATGGTTATAATACCATACTTTATTATGATTTAAATAGAGAGGAGATAGCTATTGTTTTGCAAAGTAAAACTGATAGTAATGGTATAGATATTTTAAATTTTAATCCATCATATAAAGTTTTATCTGTTAATATATTTTATAGAGATTTAGAAGGTGATATTTTATTTTTTAATGATGGCTATAATCCTCCTAAAAGTTTAAATGTAGTTAATCTTTATGGTTCAAATTGGAAATTAGAATATTTGCTAGTAGCAAAAGCTCCTCCAGTTATGCCTCCAAAAGTTACTTATGAAAATGATACTACAATAACTGTAAATAATTTAAGAAATAAATTATTCCAATTTTCATATAGATATGTTTATGATAATAATGAAAAATCTGTATGGAGTTCAAAAAGTATAGTTCCTTTACCTCAACAGCCTTCACTTACACTTACAGATAATACTGCAACAAATAACGCAAGAATAGCAGTTTTATTTTCAACTGGCGGACCTGATGTTAAAGCAATTGAAGTTTGCTTTAGAGAAACAACAAATGGTTTAACAAGTGATTGGTATTTAATAGAATCATTAGATAAAAGTAGTTTATCTATATTAGATAACGATATTTATAATTTAAAATTTCGCAATGATTCTATTTATATCCAAATAGATGTAATAGAAACAGGTCAATTACAAGATTGGGTTCCTCAAAAAGCAAATGCAGGAGAATTAGCAAATGGTAATGTATTATTGTATGCTGGCATTACTGAGGGGTATGATAAAACAACAATGGATTTGTTTGCTAGTCAAACTACAGGTTCTTCTAGTTTTTTTTATGACCAAGCTGGATTATTATTGCTTGCAACAGTAGATGGTATAGATAATGGTACTGGTACTTTTATGAATATATACCTATATGGTACTGGTACAAATGGGCTAGATAATGAGGTGGAAACATTAAATAATGCCGCTGGAGGATATTATATAAATTCATTTGCATCTGATGGAACAGATTTGAGTACATCTTATTCAACATCTGGGATAACTAGTTCTTATTTGGTTAGTGATATTTTAGCTGGAATTTCTGCCGCAATGATAGTAAAAGGATTTACTCAAATATCATTAGTTGGGAATAAATTGGTTATGGAATATCCAGATGGATTTGTTTTGACCTCTGTAGGTTTTAAGACATTCCCTTTATTAGATTCAGATAATACCCGATTTGCTAATGTATGGGACTCTGGTTATCAATATGCTATTCAATATTTTGATGCACAGGGAAGAACAATTGGCGCACAAACATCGGCATTAGGTACAATTAACACACCTGCAAGAGTAGAAGGCGTTACATTCCCTGAAATTAATTTATCTATATTTAATATACCCCCATTATATGCAACTTATTATCAAGTTTTAAGATCAAATAATACAACCTATAATAAAAGATTATGTTGGGTTAGTGAATCAGCTTTTGCAGGCATTACTAATGGGGTAGATAATTCAAGATTTATTTATATAGGTATTGGAAATATAGCTACATATAATGAGGCTATAAGTTCAACTCAAAATGTTGTTTCATATAATTACACAGAAGGAGATAGAATTAGATTTTATGCTAGATATAATGTAAGTAATGATATAAATTATCTTACAAATCCGCCCCAATATGATTATGAAATAGTAGGTACAGTTTCTTCATTTGAATATAACATAACATTACCATCTCCACCTTTAGACAATAATACATACACAGCGAACGGTAATTTCCTAAAAATAAGATATCCTAATGATGATATAGGTTTAAATTTTGATTTTCCCGGTACTCCTGATTTTCAGCATTATGAGATTTTATTATATAATTATTCTACAAATGCTGATTCTACACAAAGATTTTTTTATGAATTTGGCAAGGAGTATGGTATCGGCAATCCGGGAACAGCTGATAGATATCATATGGGTTTATTACAAACACAATCTAGCATAGATCCATCAGGCGTGCCAGCTATTATACCTGTTACAAATGGAGATTTATTTTATAGACTTAGAACAGTTCCATTTTCCGATAATTTTACATATTCATCAGGTAGATTTGATATAGATACAGCTGGAGCATATGGTAATAGAAGTGAAACATTTCCGATAAATGTTACAAATACTATAGATAATACTGCATATAGAATACAAACACAACCAAATGCTCAAGCATTTTTAACTGCTGGATTCTTTCCTGTTTGGGCTAGTACGGGTTATTTCTTTTATAATAAATCTACTTTAGCTGAAAAAATAGTATCAATTAACGGAACATTTACAATGGATTCTGATGGTACTTCTACATTTTCAGTTTATGCTATTATATGTACAAATTTAAGTCCCTTTGCTGCTAAATATACTATTTCATTATTACCTATAGAAATAAATAATATAGTTCAAAATACGCCTACAACATTTACAATTAATAAAAGATTTAGTGTTCCCCCAACAGGTAAAATATGGATAGTAGCACAGTCTACAAATGATGCCATTGGTGCAAATAATATTATTATTCAACCGATGGATTTTGATTTTCAAATTGTAAAAGATAAAACTATTGGCATTATAGAGCAAAGTTTTAATGATACATTTAACTTGGTTACCAATAGTAATGGTAGACCATCTGTTATTGATGAAAATGCAAGACAAACTTATTTTCCAACTGTTATAAGATTTGGTCAGGCTTATCAATCAAATACTAATATTAATGCTACAAATAGATTTATTTATGAAGATTTTGATGAATATGATAGAACATTTGGGGATGTATTAAGATTGCATGTTAGAGATAGATATTTGAAGGTATTCCAACAATTTAAAGTAGGTAATGTGCCTATTTTGACTCAAATTGTCAAAGATGTAACTGGTAATCCATTACAAGCAAATAGTAATCAATTAATTAATAAAATACAATATTACGCAGGTAATTATGGTATTGGGGATGCAGCAACAAGCTTGGCTTGGAATAACTTTGCAGATTATTTTATAGATAATTATAGAGGTGTGGTTTGTAGATTAAGTCAAAATGGGATTGAACCAATTAGTATCATCAATAAAACTAATGCTTTTTTTGTATCTAAAACAGCATCTTATAGAAATGATTTAAATAATGGGATACCTGTTTCGGGAGGTATTTATACTGGTAATCCATGTATTTATGGGGTATTTGATGCAAATACTAATAAGTACATAATTGCAATGGAAGAGATTAATAGATACGAATCAGGGGGTGTTACTTTAAAATACCACCAAGACCCATATACTATTTCATTTGCTGAAAACGAGAATGCATTTGAGTCATTTTATTCTTATTTCCCTGAGTTTATGGGCGAAGTGAATACTACCTTATTTACCTTTAAAAATGGTCAAATATGGAAACATGGAACACTTCCTTATTGTAATTTCTATGGGACACAATATAATGCCTCAATAACCAACGTTTTTAACACAAATTCAATGGATAAAAAGACATGGATTTCGGTTATGGAAACAGGCAATACAGCATGGGCTTGTCCGGTAATATATACTCAAATGGACACAGGCGGAAGCACAAGTATAAAGCAACAAAGTGAGCTTTTAGAAGCAGATTTTGTTACTTTGGAATCAGAGTATCAAGCATCATTTTTAAAGGATTCTAACAGCCCCGGAGGACTTATAGAAGGGGATAGTTTGAAGGGCAACTATATTGTAATAAAATTTGAGAAAGCAAGTGCCAATTCTTTCGTATATTTGAATAGCGCAACGACTAAATATATTAATTCACCATTGAATAATAGATAATGATTATTAGGGAAAACGATAATAGATTAGATGAGCTAGAAGCAGCTATGTTAGAAAATTGCGAACCAGTTCATTGCCTTACTACTCATAGGTTTACAGATGGCATGTATATAAGAGAGATTTTTATGCCTGCTGAATCTTTAATAACAAGCAAAATTCACAAAACAGAGCATCCTTATATTGTTTCTTATGGTAAGGTTGCAGTTTCAATAGATGGGGATGAATGGAATGAAATAACAGCCCCTTACACTGGGATTACAATTCCGGGAACAAGAAGGGTTTTATATATTATAGAAGATTGTATTTGGACTACTTTTCACAGAATAGATGACATGAAATCTGAATATAATAATTTAAATGATGAAGAGAAAGAAAAAATAGTTGAAAAAATAGAAGAAAATATACTAGAGCCACATTTAAATTATTTAACTGGCACAGATATTAAAACTGAATATTTAAAAGCATTAGAAGAAATTAAAAAAATTGAGTTATGAGTTTTATAGCAATTGGAGTTACAGCAGCAGCAGTTAGTGTTGGTGTTGGCACAGCGCAAATGATTACCGCAGATAATCAACAAAAAAGAGCACAAAAGTCCCTTGAAGAACAAGCTAGGAATAGTCCTTTATATAAAGCAGATAAGTCAATTGATACATATTATCAAGAGGCTATGAATAGATATAAAGAGAATCCATATCAATCACAACAATATCAATTAGGTGCAATGAATGCACAAAGAGCAACAGCTCAAGGTATTGGTGCATTACAAGATAGAAGATCAGGAATTGGCGGCATAAGTCGTTTACAAGCTAATCAAATGGGTGCTATGCAAAACCTAGGCGCACAAGCAGAAGCTTCAAGAGCACAAAGATTTGGTCAAGTAGGTTCTGCAACACAACTTAAATCTGCTGATTATCAAAGACAATTTGATATAAACAAAATGACACCATATAACCGTAAATTACAATTAGAGCAATTAAAAGCGCAAGCAGCTGGGGAAAGATATAATGCAGGGATGCAAATGGTAGGACAAGGGTTAAGTTCAGCAGGTAGTATAGCAGCAGCTAAACAGGACAAGGGTTAAGTTCAGCAGGTAGTATAGCAGTAGCTAAACCACAATAAAAAAGAAAAAAATGGCATCAACAGGATTAATAGCTGGGATAAACCCATATAGAAGCGGTAATATAGCAGTAGATTTTACATCTAAGCCAACTAATTTATTTATTCAACTTCAACAAAAAGAAGCAGCTAAAAGGGAAGCTTTAGATAAGTATTTTATGGATTATGAGAAATCATTAAATCCAGCAGGGATGCGAAGCCAAGACCAAGATGTATTCTTAAATAAATTAGGTCAAGCAAAACAATATTATTTACAAAATAGAGATAAGATTTTAAACCCAGCTAAATATGGAGCAGAATTTCAATCAACATATAATGCAACTTTAAGAGATGCTCAAAATTTAATTGGTCAATCTAAGCAAGCATATGGTGAAGATAAAGCTTTTAAAACATATATAGACCAACTACACAAATCAGGAAAAGCTGTAGATGAAAATCAAGTATTTGATATGCTTAATAGGTCTAAAAAGGCAATTGGTTTGGGATATGAAGCTCCAGACGCAACTACAATAGAATCTTGGACTCCGCATAATCCAATGGCATTACTAAGTAAAATTAATACATTAAAAAGAACTGAAGGTGCAGCTGTGCCTACATTTTTAGAAGGTTCAAAAGTAAAATACCAAGATGTTAGTCCGCTAACAGTAGATCAAGGTCAACTTATGACATTAGCCAATGGTGAATTACAAGATACTGGTTATAGAAAATATATTGAACATATAGCTAGTCAACCATCGGAAGTTGAAAGACTAAATAAAATTTACACATTACCAGATAAAAAAAGCCCTGATTATTTATCAGCATTATCATATGCTAATATTTTGAGTCAAGCTCCTAAAGATGAAAAAAGAAGTAATGTCAAATTAACCACAGCAGAACAAATAAGAATAGCATTAGCTAAACAAAAACCAAATACTCAAAAAACGATTGGTGGTGGCGAAAATCAAGGTAATTTATTTGATTCTATATTAGATATGAATTTCAAAAGTGGCAAAATTGAAAATGGAACAGCATTAGATAATTCAGGTAATCCATATAATGGAACTATTTATGTTTACAAAGAAAATTTGCCAGCAGAAATATTTAGTGCAGTTGGTCCTACGGCATCTCATGTAAAAGGATTTAATGTAACATTTGAAAATGGTACACCAGTTAAATTTGTAAATCCAAAAACAGGTACAATAACTAGACAAGGGATGGAAAATTATCAATTAAAATATAATACTGAACCAATGAAAGGTCGCCAACCTCAATATGGGAAAGGGAATGGTTTTAAAGGTGTGCCAAAAGGTGGATTTAATTAATAAAAAAATTAGTAATGCCAGAAGAAATACAAAATAGTCAACAGGAGAATCCTATATATAAGTTTATGAAGTCTAATAATTTAACAAAATTAGACGAAAAGACATTTTTAGATACTTATTCAAAGCCTGAAAAAGCTAAAGAAATTCATAACTTTATGATTTCTAATGATTTAACAAAATTAGACGAATCTAAATTTTATGATTCTTATTTAAAAAAAAAAGACCAAACACTTCCTTCTGGAGAAATATCTTCTCTTACAGAATTGCCATCAAAATTTATCGAGCCTCTTAAAAAAGGCGTTAGTCCTGCTCCGTCTAGAACCAAAGAAGATGAAATAGTAGCAGAAAAATTAGGAGTAAAACCATATACTGGTGTTACTATCCCTACAAATTTACCAAAGCAAGATGTTGTTAAATACGAGAAACAACTTAAAGTACAGGATGCAGCAATTAATACACTTATAGATGTATATAAGCAAAAGGGATTAAAATTTGATCCATCTAAACCAGCTGCTCAAAAACAAATACAAGATTATATTGAAAGAGAGCAAAATAATGATCTAAGTCTTGTTGAAGGTATGAGAGATAAAAAACCATACTTAACAAGAACTACTGGATTAGGAGAAACTTTATTTAATACAGCAATTGAGAGCTTTAAAGAGCCAATAAAAAGCACTAAAATAAATACAATCACAAATCCTGAAGAATTTGCTGATTTTGCAGATGAAGAAATAAAAAATACTCCAAATGTACCAGAATCGGTACCATCTAATGTTGGAGGATATCTTGGTCAACTAGGAGGAGGATTGCCAAAATTAGCCGCTGAGGAGGCTGTAGGAGGTCCAGCATTGGTAGCTGCTGAAATGTACTGGAATGGTATTGCCAACCAGAGAAAAGCTCTATATCAAAAAGGATTGGACCAAGGAATGGACAGAATACAAGCCGCTAAAATGGCTATGGACAATGCTACCATATCAGCTATCCCAGACTTTTTAGTAGGGGCTATACTTGCTGTAGGAGTAAAAGGTCACACAGGTATTTTAAAACAAGGAACGGCAGATGCATTTAAAGATGCAATGAAAAATGTTGTTAAGTCAAGCCCTAAGATGTTTGCTGTAGGGGCAGGAGCAGAATTTGGGAGAGCTGAAACTCAAAAGCAAGCTGGTTATAAAGTAGATAGAACAGAAGAGGTGGAGAATATGTTTAGAGGTGGTGGTGATTTAGCCAAAATGGATGCTGCATTTAAAACAGCAATGGCTGCTCCATATGTACCTAAGATTTTATATGCAGCAGCTAAAAATGTACTTTCAGAAACACCTAAACCTGTATTAGATGCTTTAGCTCAAAAATATGGAGATAATGGTAAGGTTGTGGATGATGTAAGTAAATTTGCACAAACCAAAGCGGAAGTGCAAGATTTAGTTCCAGAAGGTAAAGTAGCATCTGTAACTGGGCTTACTCAAAAAGTTAAAAATATACAACAAGATATAGATGATTTAACAGCTCGTAAAGAAAAGACTACTGATGCATTAAAACCACAAATAGATTCTTGGATAAAAGAATACCAAGATGAAATTAACTTTTACAATAAACAAATTAATAAGGTTGTAGAATCAAAAGACCCAACAGGAGTAACAGAAGAAGTAGATGATATTACAGGTCAAAAAATAGGAACTAAACAATATGTAGTAGATGGTAAAGAAGTAAGCCAAACAGAATTTGAGGCTATGCAAGGCAAACCTATTGGAACAAAAGAAGTTATTAAGACAACTGAAAAACCATCTGAAGAACAATTATTTAAAGAATCATCAAAGAGTAATGTTGTTACATTTACATATAAATCAGAAACAGAAGTACCTGAAGTATTTAAGAACCGTATATCATCAAGTGGTGAAAATACTTTGTCAAATGGGGAGGTAGAAAAATTCGTTAGAGTAACTGTGCCAAAATCATTAGCTGATTATGAATTAGCTAAAGCAGAGGTTAAGCCTGCTAAAGTTGAAGTAACTGAAGAAGTTAAGCCAATCAGACAATTGGGGACAGGGGCTAATGTTTATTTTGAAAATAATAAATATAGGGTTAACGATAATTCTAAAGGTAAAGTTTTATTAAACATACAAGGGAAAGAAGAGGGTGGCATGGCTATTGCTAATATTGAATTTGATAGTCCAAAAGAAGCCGTAGAAATAGCTAAAGAATTATCTAAAATATACCCCAATGGAATTCCTGATGCTGTATTAATTGATAAAGTTGTAGATAATATTAGAAATAGAATTAAAGAAGAAGAAGTTAAACCAACTGAAGTAAAAGAAGAAGCTAAGCCTAAAGAGGTTATATCTAATAAAGAGTTAAAAAATATAACTTCAGATAATATAAAAGATAAATTAAAGTATATAGAATTTGAAGTAACATCAGAAGATGGTGTAAAAGATATTCATCATGGTTCAGATTTTAAGAAAACTGGCATTAAAACGATTAAAAACGATGTTGATTATGATATATATACTATAGAGGGAAGAGATGAAAGTAGTCTTTTTCAATTTATAATTAATGACAAAGGAGAAATAGAGCCATTGTACAAAAAAGATATATCTTTTAAAATTAAACAACTTCCTGAAAATGAAGTTAAGGTAAAAGATACAGCTGAAAAACTTAAAAATATTGCAGATTTATTAGAAAAAGATTATAGAGGTGGTAAAATATCGCCTAAAAGTTATGATGTATATAATGAAGCACAAGAGTTAATAGGAAAGAATAAATTTAATTATAGAGAAAACAAATGGGAAGACATTTCAGATTTTTATCATAAAGCATTAAAAGATGGTAAAAATCCTAAATTGGTAAAATTAATCAATGATTTTTTAGAAATTAAAGAAAAACCTATTGAAGCAGAACCGGTATTATCTAAAGATGACCTTAAAAAAGCAGAAGCAAAATTTGCAGCTGCTGAAGATAAATTTAAAAAAGCAAGGAATAAAATTGAAGATACTCAAGTAAAGCAGGCTGGTATGTTTGGTGGTGAACAAAAAGGGATGTTTGCTATGGGTGGAGAGGAAGCCAAAAAAACACTTGACCCATTAAGAAAAGCAGCAAAAGAAGCTAAAGCAGAATTAGATGATATTAGAAATAAAATTAAAGTTCAGGAACAGGCTCAACCCGAATTAAAGCCTATAGGTAAAACAGATGAAGAATTTATTGATAATAAAATAAAACTTATAAAACAACAAGGGAAACCGCTTTCTGAATTTAAAGTAGGTGATAAGGTATTTTGGGCTTCAGATTGGAGTAAAAATTGGAAACAATATAGCGAAGGCACAATTATTAAAGCTGGAGCTGATTATCAAATTAAAAGATTTTCAGAGCATCCTGAATCTAAAAGATTTAAAATATTCAATCTGCGTAGTAGCGATAAGGTAATGTTAAAACCAGAAGGTGAATCTAATTATACAGGACAAGAATCTATTTCTAAAACAAAAGAAGAGGTTACACCATATCAAAAAGCTTTAAAAGAAAAACAAGAAGCGGAAAGGAAATTAACAAGACAAATTTCAGGTGAAAAAGCAGCCATTACAAGAAATGTAATTAAAGAAGCTTCTAAAATAGAGCCAAGTGATGCTCGTTCTGCTGCATTAAAATATTTAGCTGGAGCAAATTTAAGCAGGGAAGCTATAGATGAAGTAGCAGGCAATGTAAAAAGAGCTAGATTAAATACAGGTGAAAGAGAGTTAAAATCTGAAGAAGCAAGATTAAGGGATTATGTTGCTAAAAAAGGGGAAGGGGATGATTTGGATGAGGCAGTTCATACAATATGGGAAAGCCTTCATGGAGTAAGCGAAGAACTATCTGGCATTGATGATAGAGAAATTAAAAATGCTTTAATGCAAGCCATTTCAGAACATCCAACTAAAGCAGAAGCCGCACAGGCATTAATAGATGGTTATAAAGAAGTAGATTTTGATGCGGAAGAAGCTGAATTTTATAGAAGGTATAATATTACGCCTGAAGAAGAGGAAGCAGAAACTGCAAAATTAGAAGCAACATTAGAAAAACCGGGAGAAGATGATTACAACTTTGGGAAAGTACCAGATGAGCATATCAATAATTTAATAGAACAATATGAAACAGAAATTGAAAGACAAGCTAAACAGCCTTCCGAAAGAGGTAAAGAAAAGATTGCTGAAAAGGTTAGTGTTAGAGAAGCTGGCAAGCCTCAAGAAGCCAAAGGCTTAGAAGAAACGTATAAAGACTTGACTAAAATTGAAAAAAGACAAATAATAAATAGTAAATTTGAGGAATTACTTAAAGAACTTAAAATAGAAAAAATATGTCCAACGGATTAAAATCCTTATTAAGCCCAAGCATGAAAAAAGGCATGCAGGATGCAATTTATATAGAATTGTATCAATCAAATCTATGGAAAAGCCTTGCAAACCAATTGCAAAGAATAGGTTATTTTGGTAGCCAAAAGTACTTCTTAGCAGAAAGTGCTGAAGAATTGACTCATTATCAAATGCATGTAGAATTTATGAATGATATGGGTGATTGCGCAGATTTGCCAAAAATAGATGCTATTACCGATAAAGTAACAGATATTGGCGATGCATTGGAAGTTGGTTATAACATTGAAATGGATGTATATAATCAATATAAAGAATTTTACGAAAAAGCAGAAGATGAAGATGTAGTTGTAGCTCAATATTTATTGAAATTTTTAAAAATTCAAAGAGAAGCTGTTGGTCATTATGGTGACTTATTGGCTAAATATAAAATAGCAGAATCAACAAAAGAATTATTAGAATTTGACCAACACATATCTGATGTATAATGGCAAAAAACCCTTGCAAATATCTTATTGAAATATCCAAAGGCGAATTTAAAGAATTTACCGAGGCAGAGCTTAAAGATTACCTTTTAGAACAAGATTTATCAAAATCAAAAATAATACAAGATGCCGTACAAGAGCGAAGCGCAGAGGAAGAAATTTCACGTCCTAGAGGCGCAAGGAAAGATTTCACCAAAAGTAGTGAACGAATTCGATCAAGCAAGCAAAGGGTTGAAGCTTCCGAAGAAACTGAAAGTTATGAAGAAACCTTAAGGGGTATTACAAAAGAGGAAAACTTGCAAAGGAGGCTTGAAATTGGCTTACCAGAATACGAAGGTAAAGTAATTACAGATGAGGAAATAAGACAGCAAGCAGTAGATGAATTATCCAAAGGGTACGATTTAGAATCATTAGTAAAAAGAATGGAGCAGGCATTACCTACAAGTGCTGTAGAATCTGAAATATTAAAAATGTATGCATCAGATTTAGACGCACAATTAGTAAAAGATCCATTTAACAAAAAAGTACAAAGAGAATTAGCTAGGTTTACAGAGGCTAAATTGAAGTCTGGTGCAACAATGGGTAGAAACTTTAGAATGTTGCAAGGTACAGCTGCTTCGCCATTAGAACAATTACAAACATTAAGTGATTATGTTACTGTAATTAGGGATGCCAATGGCGTTGAGGAATTGACTGACAGCCAAATGGGGAAAGTTGTAGAGGATTATAAGAATATACAAAAAGAACTAGATAAAGTTAAAAAAGAAAAAGAAACTTTAGAAGTAATAAATAATAAGATTTTAGCTGAACAAGAATTTGCAAAGGCAAAAGTAGAAGCTAAAAAAACAAGAGGTGCTAAAAGAGATTATAGTAAAGAAAGGTCTGATGTAATTAATGATATTAGGCAAAAATTAAAAGAATCAAGAGGTAAATTATATTCAGACCCGACTAGACCAGTTGTAGATTTATTTAGAATTTCACCAGATATTGCAAAGTTAGTAAAGATATATGCTGAAGAAGGTATTGAAAAATTTGAAGAAATAGTAAAAAATATTCATGGTATATTAAAAGATGAAATAGACGGGTTGACAGAAAGGGATGTAATAGATGTAATGGCAGGCAAATATAAAGAAGCTAAAAAAACAATTAATGAGGCAAAAGCTAATTTATTAAACATTAATAGAGAAGCTAATTTAGCATCAAAAATTTTAGATTTAAAGTATGGGGTAAAAGCTGAATTCCCACAAATAACTAAAACTGAAAAAACAGAACAAGTAAAACAAAAAGAAGAAGAACTAAGAAAAACTGAATTAAAGAAATCAATAGAAGAAGCAAAAGGCGGTGCAAAAGCGCAAGAGAAAAAGAAAATTGAAAAAAATAGAGAAATATTAGATTTAGAAAAACAATTAAAAGAAGCTAGAAAAGAAGGTGGTTATTATGATGAATCTAAGTTAAGAGCTATTGTAAAAAGAAACGAAGCAAGAGCTAAAGAAATACAGGATAAGATAAAAAATAAACAATTTGAAGAAAAAGCTAGACCAGAAACATTTATACAAAATCCTGAAGTAAAGAAAAAATATGAAAAACTTTATAATGATTATTTAGATGGGGTTAGTAAAATAGATAATTTAAAACATGATTTTCTTGTAGCAGCTGACAAGGATAGGATGGAAAAAGAAGGTAAGTGGGGACAGGTAAAACAAGTAGGAAAAGAATTTGCCAATACCGTAATGGCATTAAAAGCTGGTATAGATAACTCTGCTGTATTTGTGCAAAGTAATTCAGTTATGATGGACCCTGAAGCATGGGGATTATCGGTAAAAAAGGAAAAAGGTAAATTTTTGCCTACTGTAAGTATAAGTAAAAACAAGCCAGCATTACAATCATTAAAATTTCAATGGATTGCTGCTAAAAGTGAAGCTGCATTTACAAGAAGGCTTATAGAAATACATGAAAATAAGCCCTTGTGGGATATGATTGAAAAATCAGGTTTAGATATTTTAGATCCAAAGGGAATTAAAACATCTATGCGAGAAGAGTCGATGGGTAGAAAAAATCTACTTGAAAGATTTGGTGTGGCAAAATACACAACTGCTCCTTTTGAAAGATTATTTTCGGGTTTTAGTAATGAAGTTAGAGTTTCATTATTTAGTAAGGCAGCTGAAAACTTGATGGAGCAGGGTAAAACAATTGAAAATAGTTTACAAGATTATAAAGATTTAGCTAGTCAAATCAATAATATGACTGGAAGAGGTAAAGTTATGGCAAGAGAGGCTGAGCCATATTTAGGGGCTGTTTTATGGTCACCTAAATTACTTGCTTCTACGTTGAATAAATTGGGATTAAGCGATATAATTTCAAATAAGAAATGGGGACCAAAAGACAAAGAAGGAAGACCGAAAGGTTACTATAGTAGCATGAATCCAGAGGGTAGAGCTAGAGCTATAAAAGCAACAGTTAGGGGTATTTCTACTTCCATTTTAATTATGGCTGCTTTCTCTTTGAATAAGGATATGGATGTTGATTGGGACCCAGAGAGTGTTACTTTTGGTCAGATAAAAAATTCAAAAACTGGATGGTCATTGAATTTATTCGGACCATATAGCTCTGTAGTTAAATTCTTAGTTATGATAGGTTCTTCTACTCTTAGTTCTTTATCTGGAGGTAGATTGGGACCTGCTCAAAAAATTGGAGCTAATGGACAGGCTAAAAAAGTTGATGTAGTACAAGAGTCCTATAAATTTTTCAGGGGTAAAGCTAATCCTCTATTTGGCATAGGGGCTGATATAGCTACAAATAAAGGTTTTTCTGGTAAACCATATAATATTAAAAAAGAATTATCAAGTGACTTACTTGAGCCATTATTTGTCCAAGACTTTAGAAAGGGATATCAAGCATCAGGGGCAGAGGCAATTTTGTATGCAATACCAACATTTTATGGAATGAAAGTACAAAATGACAAACAATTTGACCAAAGGGATTTGCCATCATTATTAGACGCTACCGTAACTTCATCATCAATGGATAGAAATACTATGTTTAATTATAATGATAAGGGTAGACCAATTACAAATAAAGAATTTTACAAATTTGTAGATGAAAGAGATAGTTTAATGAAAGAATTGATAACAAATATTCATAAAAAAGGATTCCCAGTAGTTGATGAAAAAGGGAATATAGTAACAAAAATAGTTGACGGCAAAGGTCCAAATCTTGCGACAAAAGATGAATTAACTAAAGAAATACAAAGATTAAAAACATTTGCTACAGAAGAAATTAAGTTAAAGTTATTTGGCGAGAAAGAAGCTATTGACGAGGATATTTTATATGATTTAAAAGATGCTAGGGCAACACAAGGAATAGGGAAGGAACAGGATTAATTTTTGCCTTAAATAGCCATAAATTTCTTATATTTGGGTAAAATTTTAATACAATGCCCTTAGTACCGAATTTTACCGCATCTCAGACTAGCGGAACTCCTAGTGTAATTACATTAACAGATACTAGTACTGGCTCTGATGTGACGATAGCCTCAAGAAGAGTTTATTTATTGCAGTCTAATGGTACATTTTTGGTGCCTGCTGGGACTACTACAGATTATATAGTTTGGGACTTGGTAGATACAAGTATTAATTTAGATGTATTATCTCAAGATACTGCATTGAGTATCACAGTACAATGGATGAGTGGTATTCAAACTGTGGTTACGTCAAAGACAATTTCTTTTGCATTCACAGCATATAACGAAACATTTTATTATGGTTTAACTGAATCACAAGTTGCTAATGCTAATTTAACAGCAAGCAGTTGGTGGTATCAGAATAAACTAATTCTAAAAGTTGAAATAGATTCCGCAATTCAAGCGATTACTTTTGCATCTGATATTTATTCAGCACAAGCTGCATTAAACAGAGCAACATATATTTCTACTAACTCATCAATATTCTTCTAAATGTTAGATTCAAATACAGTAGTATCTCTAGCAGAAATTTCACAGTATTTGTGGAACGATGCAATCCCCAAGCAAAATCAGTTCTTCAACGGAACTATTGACCCTCGTAAGGCTCAACAACTTTACATTGAAAGAGCTGCATTACAATATGGAATTGAACAAGGATTAACTGGACTTCCGGGTGTATCTAATTATGTTTATGCTCTTTGTGGTGCTCAATTACAAATTGCAAATAAAATATTAGGTACTGGAAATAGTGGTGGTGGCGTTATCCCCGGTGGTGGCGGAAACTTTAACGTATATGAATATTCATCTAATGCAGTTTTAAATTCAGTTACAATATACTTCCCAGAGGCAGTTGGAAAAAGATGCGTAAACGCATTTAGACAAGGTAATGATGTAGGAGAGATATTGACATCTGGATTACCAACAGGCAATCAAGTGGTTTGGAATAAAGAATCGGCATCATTAACAGTGGCATTAACAGTACCATTTTATGCTGGTGAATTTGTTAGAGTATTAGTTCAACAATAAAAAAAATAAAATTGGCAATACAAAATTTAATATCAGGTGAATTTAAAATAAGAAACTTAAATGGGGTTCTTGTTGCTACTGATGGTATTGTAGATTCCGTTGGTAATATTACATCTGGTTCATCTGGTTCAAGTGGTACTTCAGGTACTTCAGGCACATCTGGATTTTCTGGAACAAGTGCCATGATAGTTTATACATACACAGCAACAGCGGGACAAACTATTTTTAATGTACCAAGTGGGTATGTTACTAGTATGCTTGCGGTTTTTGTTAATGGTGTTAAATTATCACAATTTGATTATACAGCAACAAATGGCACAACTGTAATTTTAAATAATCCTGTTGAAGCAGGAGATATAGTAGAAATAGATAATTTTGTTTCTAGTTATATATCTACTTCTGGTAGTAGTGGAACAAGTGGAACTAGTGGAAGTTCTGGTACAAGAGGTACAAGTGGTACATCAGGTTCTTCAGGAACAAGTGGTACATCGGGAACTACTGGTACATCAGGTTCTTCAGGAACAAGTGGCACAAGAGGAACAAGTGGAACTTCTGGTACATCGGGATATAATGGAGATAAATATTTTACCACATCAAATACTACATTTACTTTAGGTAATTCAGGTACTTTAATAGTGGGAGTTGGATTAGCATATAGTCCAGCTCAATCAATAGCAGTAGTTCACGACAATACACACTTTCAAGAGTGTGAGGTTATTTCATATAATTCAACCACAGGAGCATTAGTATTTGCAGAGCCTACTAGAACAGTTGGTTCAGGTACATATTCTTCTTGGATTGTAAATTTAGATGGTGCAAGTGGGGGTGATGGCACTTCTGGAACTTCTGGTTCTAGTGGTTCATCTAGTACATCAGGTACATCAGGGACTTCTGGGACTACAGGTACAAGTGGGACATCAGGGACTACAGGTACAAGTGGAACTACAGGTACAAGTGGTAGTTCTGGCTCAAGTAGTACAAGTGGCACATCAGGAACAACAGGAACAAGCGGTACATCAGGTACTTCTGGAACATCAGGTTCTAGCGGAATAGATGGGACAAGCGGTACAAGTGGCAGCTCTGGTTTGACTGGAAGTAATGGTACTTCAGGTTCAACAGGTACATCAGGTTCTTCTGGTTCTTCTGGTTCAAGTACGGGTGGTACATCAGGTACATCAGGAATTAGTGGGGTAAGTGGTGGTCAAATATTTTGGATGAATTTATCATTAAATACTTCATCTGCAATTGGTAGTCCTACATATAAACAACTTAGTCCAAATCCTACAATTACAGGACAAACAACACAAAATTTAACTTTAGCAGCAGGAGCTACAGGTACATTTAATACTTTTGCCACAGATAGTGGTGTACCCGGATTGACAAATGTACCATCAGGTAATTGGGCATTTACAGTACATATTCTAAATACAGCAACAACAAATGGATGGGATATATATGTAGAAATGTATAAATACACTATTGGTGGAACTTCTACATTGTTACTTACTACTAATAGTGTTTTAATTTTAGATAATGCAGATGTACAACAAGTTTATGTTGATGCATTTTGGATTGGAGGAGCAATAAATTCTACAGATAGATTGTATTGCAAAGTTATTGGTAAAAATAATGGAACAGCTAGTAAAACAGCTACTTTTTATACAGAAGGTAGTTCTTTCTATTCTTATGTACAAACAACATTCAATGCTCCTTCAGGTACTTCAGGAACTTCTGGTACTAGTGGTGCTATAGGTTCTACAGGAACTAGTGGAACTTCAGGTAGTGATGGCACTTCTGGTACTAGTGGTGGTACGGGTACTTCTGGTACTACGGGTACTTCTGGTACTACGGGTACTTCTGGTACTAGTGGTTCTACTACAACAATGGCTATCGGCGGAACAATCACAAGTGCAACCGCAGGTAGTGTTTTATATGCAGGAGCGAGTGGAGTACTTGCTCAAAATAATGCAAACTTTTTTTGGGATAATACTAATACTAGATTAGGTTTAGGAACAATTACTTTAGGTTCTAAATTTCAAGTCAACGGTAACGCAGCCATAGGATATTCAGCGAGTACGGCTGCACCTACAAACGGGTTGGCAGTTGCAGGTAGTGTTCAAATAAATACAGCTGCAACAGGGAATTTTGGTGCAAGTTTACTTATAAGTCAAAATAGTACAAACTATGCATTTGAAATTAAAACTACTTCTGCAAAAACAAGTACAACCTTAAATAAATTTATGGCTTTATCATCTTCTGATGCTACAAGTCCACAATATTTAGAAATAGGTATAGTAGGTGCTGCTTCAAATACAAATAGATATTTTCAATTTCAAACAAGTGAATATTTAATTGCTGATAGTGGTAGTATAGTTTTTCAACCAAGAGCAGGTAGTGTTGCAATTGGCACAACGACAATAGGTTCTAAACTTCAAGTAAACGGAAACGCAGCTATTGGATATTCAGCATCAACTGCAGCACCTACTAATGGATTGCAAGTAGCAGGTGCAATTTATGCTAATTTACCTAGTGCTATAAATAATGATGGATTTAGAGTTTATGCAGCTACTACGGGTGGTGCTGGTTCTCAACCAGCTTATGCATTTTATACTGCTGCGGGAGTTAGAAGATTCTCAACTTATATAGATATTTCACAAGACATATATATTGTTGGAAATACAAGTGGTAGCGGGTTATTAGTAATATCACAAAGTGGAGTTGTTACAATAGGAAATTTAGCTGGTACTGGTAGTAGGGCTGTTATTGCAGACGCTACTGGTGTTTTATCTGCGCCAGTATCGGACATATCAGTTAAAACAAATATTGAATCTATTGGATATGGTTTAAAAGAAATACTTAAAATGAATCCAGTATGGTTTAATTATATTGATGAATATAAAAATTTTGGTGAAACTAGGCAAAATGGTAATATAGCGCAAGAAATGGAAACTATTATACCAGAGGCAGTATTTATAACACCTTCAACAGGTAAAATGGGTATTAACTATGACCAATTACACGCAGTTTATATTAAAGCAATACAAGAATTAAAAGCAGAAATAGACGAATTAAAATTAAAAATAAAATAAAATGGCAAAAATTCAACCACTTACATTGTGGATTAACGGAGAAACAAAAGAAGCAACAAACTTCAATTTAAGGTCTATTGCAGATAATTTGTCTTTAGTACCATTTGTAGAAGTATCAACAAATTCTATTGGAGATAAAATGTCTATAATCCAAAATGGAGGGATGGCAACTTTTTATTACGAATTGCAATCAACTACAACTGATGAGCAAGGTAATGAAACTTACGAAAACATCATTACTGCTAACCTAGACATTTCAGGTGCTGATTACGAATCTTGGAATAATGACCCTACTTCAAATGCTTGGGCATACAATTGGGCAGCAGCTAAGTTAAAATTAATTTTAATACCTTAATTTTGTAACTATGATACAATTAACAAAAGAACAATTAGAAGAATTAAAGAAATTTATTAATACTATTCCAACTATGTATGGAATGCCATTATTAAACTTTTTTGCACAATTAGAACAAGAACAAATTAAGCATGACGGTGAAAAAACTGACTAATGAGTAAGAATACAATATTAAGTGAAATACCTAATGTAGATGGTATTATAAAAAACGTAGGATTGAGTGGTTTTGAAACTGCTATTCCTGACGTTGATTATCAATTACCAATCACCTTAACCACATCAGGTTCAACAGGTGCTTCAACATTTATAAACAATGTATTGAATGTTCCACAGTATCAAGGTACATCGGGAACTACTGGTACTTCGGGTACATCGGGAACCACTGGAACATCTGGTACTTCAGGTACTACTGGAACAAGTGGTACTACAGGTACATCTGGAACAAGTGGAACATCTGCAACAGCAGGTTCTTCAGGAACATCTGGAACCACTGGTACTTCAGGAACTTCAGGTTATTCAGGAGATAAATATTTAACTTCTTCAACTTCTTCAATTCTTATTGTAACATCAGGAACTATTGCATTAGATGTACAAACAGCTTTAGCATATACTGCATTACAAACAGTTCTTGTAGTACATGATAACACTCATTATATGCAAGGTACAGTATTATCATATGATTCTGTAACTGGAGCAATGACTGTTGATGTATCTTCTGGAATTGGAAGCGGTGTTTACTCAACATGGACAGTAAATTTATTAGGTGCTGCTGGTGGTGATGGTTCTTCTGGTACTTCTGGGACATCTGGTTCTAGTGGTGTTAATGGTACATCGGGTACTTCTGGAACATCAGCAACATCAGGTACATCAGGTACATCAGGTACATCTGGAACATCAGCAACCTCTGGTACATCTGGAACATCGGGTACATCTGGTACATCAGGTACAACAGGAACATCGGGAACATCAGGTACCTCATCAACTTCTGGAACGACTGGAACGTCAGGGACAACAGGAACTTCTGGTTCATCTGGATCTTCTGGTTCATCTAGCACTTCTGGAACTACGGGTACATCAGGAACTAGCGGAACTACAGGAACGTCTGGAACTTCTGCAATAAATGGAAGTAATGGAACATCTGGAACTACGGGAACATCAGGAACTAGTGGCACCTCTGGCACATCAGGTACTTCTGCAATAAATGGAACTAGTGGTACTTCTGGAACATCTGGAACGTCTGGAACATCAGGAAGTAGCGGAACTACAGGAACCTCTGGGACATCGGCAATAAATGGAACTAATGGATCATCTGGAACTACAGGAACATCGGGGACATCTGGTATAAATGGGACTAATGGTACTTCAGGTACTTCTAGTACTAGCGGAACATCAGGTTCATCAGGATTGACAAGTTCTTCAGGAACTTCTGGAACCACAGGTACTTCTGGTACAACTGGAACTAGCGGATCTTCTGGAACCACAGGTACTAGTGGTACAAGTGGTATTAATGGTAACAGATACGCAACAACTTCAACAACATCTTTTACATTAGGTAATAGCGGAACAATAACAGTAGGAACAGGATTATCTTATACACCTGCTCAATCAATTATTATAGCATTTGATGTATCAAACTATCAGCAATCTGTAGTTACATCTTATAATTCAGTAACGGGTTCTTTAGCATTTGGAACACCATCAACAACAGTTGGTTCCGGAACATATACTAGTTGGAATGTGAATCTTGCAGGGGCAAGTGGAGGTAATGGTACATCTGGAACAAGCGGTACGTCTGGAACGAGTGGAGTTAATGGAACTTCTGGTACAACTGGGACTAGCGGAACTACGGGTACGTCTGGAACAAGTGGAACATCTGGGACAAGTGGGATAAATGGAACGTCCGGTACATCTGGGACTAGTGGAGTAAATGGTACCTCTGGAACAAGTGGAGCGAATGGTACGTCTGGAACAAGTGGTACAAGAGGAACATCGGGAACAAGTGGAATTAATGGAACATCTGGTACAACTGGAACTAGTGGTACAACTGGAACATCGGGATCTAGTGGTATTAATGGTACAAGTGGAACAAGTGGTATAAGTGGTACTTCTGGTACAACAGGTACTTCTGGTACTTCAGCAATAAATGGAACTAGCGGAACTTCGGGTACATCAGGAACAAGTGGAGTAAACGGAACAAGTGGAACAACAGGAACTTCTGGAACTACAGGTACATCAGGAAGCAGCGGAATAAGCGGAACATCTGGAACAAGTGCTACATCGGGTACTAGCGGAACCACAGGCACAAGCGGAACCACAGGAACGAGTGGAACTTCAGGCACTTCTGCAACTTCAGGCACTTCTGCTACATCAGGTACTTCTGCTACATCAGGAACTTCAGGTACTTCTGCAACTTCAGGTACATCTGCAACATCAGGCACTTCAGGTACTTCTGGTACAACAGGTACTTCTGGTACAACGGGTACTTCTGGTAGTTCAGGTACAACGGGTACTAGTGGAACAAGAGGAACATCTGGAACATCAGGTACTTCAGGTATTGATGGTAACCAATATAAAACAACATCACCTACAACATTCACATTAGGTAATGCAGGAACTATAACAGTTGCTACAGGTTTATCATATACTACAGCTCAATCTATTCTTATTGCTTATGACGGATCAAACTATCAACAATCAATAGTTACTTCATATAATTCAGGTTCTGGTTCATTAGTATTCGGTGCGCCATCAGTTACTGTTGGTTCGGGAACTTATTCTGCTTGGAGTGTAAACTTAGCTGGTGCAAGTGGTGGTAATGGTTCTAATGGTACAAGCGGAACTTCAGGCACAAGCGGTCTTAATGGTAGTTCGGGAACATCAGGGAATTCAGGTTCTTCAGGAACTACAGGAACATCGGGTACTACTGGTACTTCAGGAACTTCTGGAATAAATGGAACTTCTGGCACTTCAGGAACTTCGGGAATAAATGGAACATCTGGTACTACAGGAACGTCTGGGACATCAGGTACTTCGGGTACATCTGGAATTAGTGGTACCTCTGGTACTTCTGGGATGACTGGTAGTTCAGGAACAACAGGAACATCAGGAACGACTGGTACATCTGGTACAAGCGGAAATAATGGAACAAGTGGTACTTCAGGAAATAATGGTACTTCAGGAACAAGTGGAACGACTGGAACTTCAGGTACATCAGGAACTTCAGGTACTTCTGGAACTTCAGGCACAAGTGGTGTAAACGGAAATACTGGTACTTCTGGTACTTCTGGTACTTCAGGTACAAGTGGTGTAAATGGTGGTAATGGTACAAGTGGTACAAGTGGTGTATCTCCTTCTATAACAGGATTAGTACCCTATATAGGAGCAACAGCAACAGTTGATTTAGGTTCTAATAATCTTATAGCAAATACAATATCATCAAGTTCAACAAGCAGAGCATTTTCAACAGAAACTGCTACAAATGTTTTATTTTCTAATATAGGCGGTGCTTTTGACATTTTATTTGGAGATGGTGCTGCAAGATATTATTCATTAAGTACACCAACTGGTGCAGCTACTGGTAGTATTAAAAACCATACAAGTGGAACAAATATAATTACTTGGACAAGTGGGGGTAATGTAGGTATTGGTACAACTTCCCCTAGTAATAAATTATCAGTAGTTGGTGATATATCTGCAACAGGTGCTGTTGTTAATGCTGCAACAGGTTCTTATTTTATATCAGATGCAGTAGCAAACACTTCTTATCCTACTTATGGGTTTAGTAATAATACAGGGGTTGGAATGTATAGACCTACAACAGATGTATTGGGATTTGTTACAAATTCTGTTGAAAGAATGCGTATTACAAGTGGGGGTAATGTAGGTATTGGTACAAATTCGCCAAGTGGAACATTACAAGTTGCTGGAGATATTTATTTAGGTACTTATCATACTACAAATAAATTAGCAATTGGTGCAGATACAAATCAATATTTAAGATATAATACAGGTTTAGATGGAGTAGAGTTATCTGGATATTCTGGAGTTATGTTTTCAACAGTGGGTGGTACAGAAAGAATGCGTATTACAAGTGGAGGTAATGTTGGGATTGGTACAAGTAGTCCAACTCAAATATTAAACATTGTTTCTACTTCATCACCTTCATTAAGAATTAATGACGCAACAACAAGTTTATATTTAGGAATTGCTACTTCTGCTGGTGGATATATAACTGGAACATCTGCTGGAGATATAATTTTAAGAGGTGATACTGGTATTGCATTTTCATCAAATGGAGGTATTAGTCAGGCAATGCGTATTACAGGTAGTGGATTAGTAAACATAAATGATATATCAAATACTACTTACCAATTATATGTTAATGGTAGTGTTGGAGCAACTTCTTTTTATGAAACTTCTGATATAAGATTTAAGAATGTATTAGAAACAAATCCAGATATTAAAGTATTAGGAATAGATGTAATTAAATTTACAAGAACAGATGGTGATGATGATTCAGTAAGATATGGTTATTCAGCTCAACAAGTACAAGAGATAATACCAGAAGCAGTTAAAGGAGAAGATAAATTATCTGTAAACTACATGGATGTACACACATTAAAAATAGCAGCACTAGAAAAGCGTATTGCAGAATTAGAAGCTAAATTAAATAAATTATGAGTTGGTCAGGATTAGCTAGTAACCAAATAGTATCAGATACCAATTTAGCAAATGCTGTAGATACTGGTGTATTTGCAGCTAAAACTGCAATACCCTCAACAGGAAAAGAATTAACAAAAACAGCAGCAGTTGGCTACGCTTATGTAGATGTAACAGCGGGGAGGGCTTCAAATCAGCTTGTAACAAAAACTAGTCTAAGTGCAGTTAATGTTGGTCCCGGTCCTTATAATTATTATATGTATGGTGTTAATGGTGGTGGTATGTATCAATCAACAAATGGAGGATTTACTTTTGCACCATATACAGCTTTGCCATTTCAAGGACCCGGCGTATATACAGTAGTTGCAGCTAGTTCTACTGGTCAATACCTTATAACAGCATCAGATACTATTAATAATACATATTGGGTTTCAACTGATTATGGTGCAACTTTTACATCTCGTAATATAGGGAATGTAGGTAGCGGTTATACTTTTAATACCTTTTATCCAATAAATGCAGATATTTCATCTAGTGGTCAATATATGGTTATAGTTGGGAAAACTCAACCAAGTAGTACACTAGGGCAAGTAACAATTGCTGTATCTAGTGATTATGGAACTACTTTTACTGCATATTATGGTGCATATTCTAGCAGCACAGCAAGTAGCACATCTGTGGCAATTTCGCAAAATGGTAATTTAATAATGTATGTAGCTGCAAGTACTACTAGTAATAATTCTTGGAGATATTTATCTACAAATTATGGTTCATCATTTAGTTATGGTGGTTTATCTACAAACCAAATATTTACAGATGTATGCACATCAGCTACAGGACAATATATATTAATAGTTAATAAAGGAACTTCTTCTACAGGCAATTTTTTTGTAAGTCAAAATAGTGGAAGCTCTGTTACTTCAAGAAGTACTGCTGGAGGCGGTTTATATTGCGGTATGTCTAGTGACGGTTCTATAATGGAAGTGTTAACTAATAGTATTTTTGTTCTTGATGAAAATCTTTGGTATTCTACCAATAATGGTGTCAATTGGAATGGGTATAGTAAAAATTATGATGGTGGTACCACTTTTGGACTTGCTGTAGAAAATTTGAATTCAAATTATTTAGCAGTTATTTGTACACTTTATCAACAAACTGGTGTTTTTTGTAATTACAAACAACCAAGTACAAGTGCATTTTATATCCAACCATTAACATATGGGTTTACTATGAATAAAATATATAAAAAAGCAATAAATTATTAAAAATGAACAGATATAGATGGTTTGTATATGAGTTTCAAGTAAATCCAAGTTTAGATAATTTGCAAGATGTAATTGTTAAAGTATATTGGAGAAGGCAAGTAATTGCTGAACCTAATGGAGTTGCATACGCATATGAAATGAAAGGGGAAACAGATTTGTCAGCCCCAAGTAAATTAGACTTTGTTCAATTCAAAAATCTTACACAAGATAAAGTAGTTTCTTGGCTAGAAAAATCAATTGATATGATAGATTTAAACGCTAAGTTAGATGCTGAATTAGATAAAATGATAAATCCAAAATATCCAATTATACCAATTCCTTGGGAAGTTGAAATATAACCATTTCGGGTGTAATTGAAGTATGGCATTCAAATTGCCTATTAGTTCCCTTGTGTTTACACCAATTCCAATCTCCTTTATCAAAGATAATTCCTTCTTCATTCCAACAGCTATTACAAACATCTGTATTGGTTATTCTAATGCAATCTAATTGAAATTCATGGTCAGCAGAAGTAAAGTTACTTATCATAATTACCTTCTTTTTTAATGCCCAAGCAAGCCAGCTTAATCCACTAGAAAGACCAATAAAGAATTCACTATGCAGGATTACATCAATTGTATTTTCTATTGAGGTATCAGATATTTTAGTACAATTATCAAATGGATTGTCTTCTTTAGATACGTTTATTACACCATATCCTTTATTGTGTAAATAATTGATTAATTCTTGCCATCCTTCCCTAGTCCAAAACTTACATCCAGCAGTTGAATTAGTCGCTATAGTAACGTATTTATTGCCAAGTTTTCTTCTTTTCTCAAGCTTCAACATAGGTCTTATTTCTTTAAATTCAAGCCCTAATATATTTGTAGCTGCTTTTTGTAATGGAATAGTATTTGGTACTTCTGGTTCTTTATCGCTATTGTAAAACCATCCTAATCTGTACAAAGCATAAATATTATCTACAACTACACCCGGCTCTACTAATTCTAATTCTGGATAGTCTAATATTTTATTCCAAAATGTACTGCAAATTACCGTACAATTATGTTTCTTTTGAAACTCCAAAGCATATGGAATCCAAGCTAATGTATCACCTAATGATTTACTTTCTATTACAATAAATACTCTTTTGTCTTTTAGACATAATGTATTTTCATATATTAATTCATTACCTTCCCATACTTTAGTTGTCCAATTAGTAAAGTAAGTTCTATTTAATTTTACCCAACTATTTGATTTTATAGTGTTTGAATATATTAATTTATACTCATCATAAAACTCTACGGTATAATTAGCATCAACACTACTTTTTATTTCTAAAAATGGATTGTCAACAAAGTGTTGCGAAACTGATACTTTTTGTTTTTGAATAGGTAATTCAATTATTCTTTTATAAGCATCTTCTTGTCTAAAAGCAAATATAGGAGTGGTATTGTCTGTTGGTATTTCGTAATTGGCTTCAATGATATCTAAATCACTATCAATTGGCTGTAAATAATCAGTAAACATATCACCGTATTGGGGTAGATTTCTAGCTATAATAGGCAATCCGTAACCAATTGCTTCACGCAATACCAATGGATTACATTCCCAAGTAGAATTAAACATAAATATATCAGCTCCTCTCATAAAAGTATCTATGTCTTTTCTCTCTCCCCAAACCTTTACATTCTTTGGTAAGTCTTTCATTAAAGGTTCCCAATAATCTTTAAAGTTCCCGGCTTGGTTACCTATAAAATGAAATATAAAATTAGGGTACTTGCGAGCAATCTCTATGCCTTCAGCTTGATTTTTGCCGGGAGTCCATAACCCTACATTAAGAACATGGTTGCCAGTTTTTTCTGTATTAATTTCTTGTTTATCTATTGGATATTCTATTGTTACAAATTTAGAATCCATATTAGCAAAAGTTTGCTCATGGTATGGTGTGCAAAAATTATATAAATCAGGTTGAAATATTTTTTCTTCATCAGGATTGAATGAAACATCATGACAAGTTTCTACAATCCTATATTTCCTATCTGTATCATAAAGCTTTTTAACCATTTCTCTGTCTAATCTTTCTGATGGTTCATCTATATGAATAATGTCTGGATTAAACTTATTTATTACATCAAACAATTCCATTTTATTTTCATACAAAGTAGTAAAGTTTTCTAATAGTAAACTTTTTATTTTATCTCTTTGTACGACATAATCTAAGCTATAACATTGATATTCAACAACATATATTTCGCAATCAGTATAACTTTTTAATGCTTCAATTCTTTTAAGCAAAAACTGAGGCATACCACCTGTACTCAAATGAGGTGCTAAATAAAGTATTTTTATTTTCTTTTCGCCACTAATAAAATCATTAATCTTATTTATATCTTTTTCTCCATGATAAAACAGTAAATCTTCTTTTTTAGCAGGTATTCTAAGCCAATGTCCATCTATTCTAGCTTCTCCAGTAAATTCTAAATTATCGTGCAATCCATTAACATACATACAAGGCAATCCATTAAAAGCAAGTTTTTTATATAACAATACGTTCATTATGGTTTCTTCATGATATGGTGCATACCATTGGAAATTATTTAAAATAGCTGGGTGATTACACATCCAATACCATTCATCCAAAAAATCTATAGTCTTTTGTCCTGCAACGTAATAACCCGTTTGTCTATATCTCTCCCTCACATATTGGTTTATGCCAAATAAATCACAAGCAGGATGTTCTAAGGTAGTGCTTAAATCATCTCGGCTATCTGCACCACCACGACCATTAATATGCAAATAATCATATACCCCTTCCACAAAATAAGGATAGGTTGAGTTATAATCATAAAAATCAAAAATCCTATCTACATAAGGACTAGCAACAGAATCAGTATCTATATAAGCTATGGTTTCTGCGTATTTAGATAAGGCGTCTTTTGTAATCTTGGGTCTTTCAATAAGGAGTTTGTATATACTTTTGTCTGACCTATCTATGTAATCCTTCCTTTTAATATAGTTTTTTACATCGCAATCCCATCGTAATGTAATTGTATCTATTACACTTACTTCCCTATCCGAATTGAGCATATAAACATATATAGGATAATTGCTATAGTTCCTAATAGAACGACAACAAGATTCCACAAGATCATAATAAGAATCATCCGCATAAAGTACATAAGCTTTTTCATGTTTTTGGTTTTTATTTGTGTAATATCCATAATATTCATTACCATAGATTAACTGCAAATTTGGGTATCTTTGTTTCATTACTTCCAATGTTAAATCTGGTTGTAAATGCGTTTCATGGATATTACCATCATGTTCCCCTTGTTCCATCATATACGGAATTGCTACTAAACAACCTTTATTTTGGCTTATAATTGAATTGATTAATGTACGAGCATCTTCCGTACAAATATGCTCTAAAACATCACCTAAAATGACAAAATCATAGGGGGTAATGTCAAACCCGACAATACTTTGCACGAAAACATTCTTATACTTATCCCTCAAATTATATTTTTCTACATAAGGTTTATATATTTCAACGGCATCTATATCAAATCCGTAGTCCTTTAGCAAAGTTGAATATGTGCCAATTCCGGGTCCAGCATCCAATATTTTAGCATTTTTACTTAGGTTTTCTACTAGATATTGCTTAATATCATCTTTAAAATAATTGTAACTTGTCGGCATTTTATTAAAAGTTTTAACAAAGCTATATAATTTATTTAATTTAATTAAATATTATTAATAAAATTATTATCTTTACACCATGAAAATAGAAGTAAGTATAGGTGAAGTAGTAGATAAGTATACTATTTTAACCATAAAAAAGCTATTCATACATGATAATGAAAAGCTTGTAAACGTAGAAAAAGAGTGGAAGATAATTAAATCTGCTTTATTAAGAAAGCATCCAGAAACCTTAACAGATCCATTTACACAAGAGCTTTATGACATAAATAAAAAGCTATGGAAGGTCGAAGATGACATACGGGATTGTGAACACAAAACTGATTTTGGAGAAAAATTTGTGCAATTAGCAAGGGAAGTGTACCAATTAAATGATGTTAGAGCTATTATTAAAAAACAAATTAACCAAAAATATGGTTCAGAATTGGTAGAAGAAAAGTCATATAAACATTAAATATGAATAAAGTACAAGAAATAATAGCGTCATATTTAATTAAATACACTGCTACCGAAGAGCAAAAAAAAATAGCTGAAAAAAGACTTGAAATATGTGCTGGATGTGAGTTTTGGGTACAAGGAGCAGTAAGAGATTATTGTTCTGTATGTGGATGTACTACTTCAGCCAAAGTATTTAGTCCCAAAGGCAGCTCGGCTTGTCCTGAAAATATGTGGACAATCTAAGGTAATTTATTTAATTATTGATTATATTTGATAAAAATTTGACATGGGAAATAAATTAGCTGACGCATCTGCATCTATAAGTTTAGTAAGTGCTGCGGTATCTATAACTACAATTCAACCATATGTTAGTTTACTTGCTAGTATAATTGGTATTTGTTCGGGATTGTTTGCAATAAGGTATTATTATAATAAGTTAAAGAAATAAAAAAAATGGCAACAATTAAAAATATATTAATCTTAGCACTCATAATCGTGGTGCTATTTTTTGTTTTAGTCCCTAATAATGAAGGTGGAAACACGAAGGTTATCACCAAGATAGATACTATAATAAAGGATAAAACAATAATAAAATATAAAAAGGGAATTAGAATCCCTTTTGTCGTTTTAGACACCATCTACCAAATATATCAAGTACATGATACTATTTATATTGTTAATGATTACAATAAAATAAAGGCTTATTCGGATATTTTGCGTATAAATACGGATAATAGCGTATATATTCAAGATACCATTACCCAAAATAGAATCATAGGAAGATCATATAAGGCTAATCTAAGTGAAAAAACCATAATAGTTACCAATGACATTTACCACAAGCCCAAGAATGAATTATTTCTGGGTTTAATAGGTGATATTAGACGCTTTGACAATAAGATAGGCATAGGCGTAGGATTAAATTACAAGAAAAAAAATGAGTCTTACATCCTTAATTTTACCACAAATCAAATAAGCTTAGGCTTATATAAAAAATTATTTTAAATGAAATTCGGAATAAAACATTATTGGGCACCAACACCTAAGTCAATAAGAAAATTTGCAGATAGTTTAAGTGCAGGAGCATTAGCTGTTTCATCTTATGCTTTCATGACTGATTATAAAGTGGTAGCTTATATTGTATTAGCAACAGCATTTATTGGAAAATTTATATCAAATCTATTTACAAATGAAACAAAATAAACAAACAAACTACGAAAAAAAAGTATTCATCTTTGCTACATTTTTATGGGCAGTCTTAATATCCTTTTTTTATATTCAAATAATCTAATATGAAGATTTCTGAACATTTGGATTTAGCTGAGGTAATTCGTAGTGAAACTGCCAAGCGTCATGGTATATCTAATATGCCAACAGAAGAACATATAGCTAACTTTAAATTGTTAGCAGAAAATGTATTTGAAAAAGTAAGAAACAATTTCCGTTGTCCTATCCATATCAGCTCTGGATATAGATCTAAGGAACTTAATGCTTGTACGCCAGGGGCATCAGCCACATCACAGCATAGCACAGGTGAGGCAATTGATATTGATATGGATGGTAGTGCAAATGGGGTTACCAATACAATGGTATTTAATTACATCAAGGATAAATTAGAATTTGACCAATTAATTTGGGAATTTGGTACCAATGAAAGCCCAGATTGGGTTCATGTTTCTTATGAAAGTACCGGTAAACAAAGAAAACAAATTTTAAGGGCGACTAAAATTGATGGAAAACCACATTATTCTCCATACAAATAAAACATATGCCATTAACTAATGGGAGCCACCTAATTTCTAAAGAATACAGAACAAAATTTCCTGACATGCCTACTAAGAAATTAGCTAGGATAATGTATGCCGAAAACAACCTATCATTTAATAATGAAGAAGGAGCAAGGTCATCTTTAAGATACATTGAAGGTAAAAATGGGGATTCACATAGAAAAAGAAGCACAATAAAAAATAGTGAGTTTTTGAAAGAAGAAGCAAGACCATATAATCCATATAATCTCCCCAAGTCAGATGAAACTGCATTTGAACCATACATATTCAAAGGGCATAAGAAAGTTTTAATCTTATCTGACATTCATGTACCATATCATAGCATAGATGCGATAACGGCAGCTTTACATTATGCTAAGAAAAGTAAACCTGACGCTTTACTTTTAAACGGGGACACTATTGATTGTCATAGACTTAGCAGATTTATCAAAGATCCAAAGAAAAGAAACTTTAAATTAGAGTTAGATACTTTCAAGGCATTATTTGACATCTTTGAAAAAGAATTAAAGTGCAAAATATATTTCAAAATAGGAAACCACGAAGAAAGATACGAGCATTTTCTTTACGAGAAAGCCGGTGAATTAGTGGGCATAGAAGAGTTTGAGTTTGAAAACATCATTAAGGCAAGAGCCAGAGGCATAGAAATAATAGGGGATAAAAGACCAATGAAACTAAATAACCTTTGGGGCATTCATGGTCACGAATATGTAGGTGGAATATCAGCACCCGTAAATCCTGCAAGGGGATTGTTTCTTAAAGCAAAGGTAAGCACATTTCAAGGCCATAATCACCAAACGAGCGAACACACAGAACCTACCCTTACGGGCAAGATGGTTACTACATGGTCATTGGGTTGCCTAAGTGAATTGCATCCAGCCTATATGCCTTTAAATAAGTGGAATCATGGTTTTGCTGAAGTAGACCTCGATCCGAACGGAGAGGATTTTGAATTTAACAATAAGCGTATCTTTAAAGGGAAAATTGTTTAATGTGGCAAAGATTAAAATAATATATCGCAAGCTAGGAAAAGAGAAAGCCTATGGCATGGCATCAAGTGATGGTATTATTGAAATTGATAGTCGGTTGAAGGGGAAAAAGCACCTTGAAATTTTGCTCCATGAGCTTGGGCACCTATTAAATCCAAAAGATTCAGAAGAAACTGTTATCAAGAAATCTGTGATTTTAACCAAGATATTATGGCAAGAAGGATATAGAAGAATAGATCAATCAGAACATGAACCATTTCAAGACGGCACAAAATGAAAGCATACAGAGTATTCTTCAAAAAAGATGGCATCAACATGACTAAATTAGTCTATGCTGAATCAATGTTTGATGTAATAGATATGTTTAAAGATATGGAAATCGCCTTCATAAAAGAAATTGACTTACTTCCAGAAGGCGATATCGATATCATTTCATTAAATTAATTCTGCGAGGACATTTCAACAAAATCATCATCAATTTCCTTATAGGCTTTGTCAATGGTTTCATCTAAAAATCCACAACTTAATAATACGCTTTTAATTAATCTTACTACTTCCGGACAAGTAGCATCTTCGGTTTTTGTTGTAATAGAGTGTTCTACTCCATAATTTGTAATTGAAATTTTCATGTTTTATAATTGTGGTTTAATAATTAAATAATATTCATCTCCATTAAGTTTAATTTCAGAATTCCATATTCTTAAAATTCTTCTTCTATCATGGGCACTTTGAAATCTATATTCCCTTATAAGCCTGTGATTCTTGAATAATTGGATTTCTCCCTTCATCTTGTACCACTCTTTGGGCAAATCCGTTTTCATATTTCTTTTTTAATTCATTAAATTGTTTAGTTAATTCCATTATCCTATTTCTTAACTGCTCATTTTCTAAGCTAATAATATAGGATTGTTTAATCTCATATTGGTTTTTCATCTTCGTTATTTTCGGGTAATATAAATTTACATTCCTTGATTGGTTTGGCTGTCCATTTATTGTATAAATCGTACACTTCCTCAAATCTTTCTTGATCATACCAAGCATTATGGTATAATTCAGCCATTATCATTTGCCTTTCAAAAGGAGTAAAATCTCCAAAAGTACTAAAATTACTAGGCTCATTTGGTTTACCTAATATGTCTTCAATGTTGTTTGTCATTTATTTAATTTAAAAGTTTGCATTTACCATTAGCACATGAACTTTACCTACTCTATTATATTTAATAACTTCTGGTAGTTCCATATTATTTCTAATCCTATACATAATGGTATGTCTTGTTATTGGCATATCTGGGTACTTTCGATTCTTTCGGAAGTAAGAGGGATTTATCTTTTGAGAGTACTCCAGTACACTAATTTGCTTTGTTTTCATTTTTTATCCTGTTATATAATTTTGTCAATTTTACTAATTCTTCATAATCCTCTGCATTTACAATTCTTTTATCTATTTCTTTCAGTTCTTTTCTTTTTATTCTTTCAGCATCAGAAAAATATTTCATTATTTTTTTAATCATTTACTTCTATTGTTTTTAAAATTTTAATAATAGGTTCGGCAGGTTTGCCTTTTTGAATTTCTTCAAACATTTTTTCAGCTTTTTCTAATCTCATTGTCCAGCTATTAGTTACCGATAATCCATCTTCTTTAATAATGTAATACCATACTTCTCCATTGTTTTCTGTCTTTTCCATTAATTGATACTTTTTCATAATTGTTTTTTATATGTTTTTTAATGTAATTACTAAATTGTTTGTTACTTGATTAAATAATTTTTTACTTGCTATCAAAAATTGTGTTTCACCTTGTTCATTAATGTAGCTAACATAATCTCCGATATTAGGAGTAATAGTGAAATTTAATAGTAAATTCTTAAAAGTTCCGTCATCTTGCAAATGCAAATAAATTGTTTTTGTTGTTTCTTTTTCCATAGTTTTTGTTTAAAAATGATATACTTTTGTTGATTTACGGCATTTTACTTGCCACGTTTGATTATTTAATTCTTGAAATCCATAGTCTAATTTACTTTCTAATTTTTTTAATACAAGTCCTTCATACATATCAGTCTTGACTATATCCTCATATAGCTTATCAAAGTTATTGAGATAAGTAGGGGCTTTATAGACTCCTTTTACATTGGTTAAACATAAATGGGTATATAATTCTAATCCTTCATTATCTACCCGTCCTCTTTGACAAGGAAAAGCATTTTCTAATAAGTCTAATCTGCTCGTTAAGGTATCTCCTACTAAATACATACCATCCCATACGAGAATATCCCATATAATAAACTTATCCTTCTCTTTAGATCCATTTTCTCCTAATTTGCCTTTATTAAGATATTCTCCAGTAAAAACATACCAATTATTTGATCGTGCTAATCCTTTAAAATCTATGTCTTTACTAAAACTTGAAAGTTCTTGCTTGTGTCGGTTATATACATAAGCATCCTCCCCATCAGTAAATACAATGCAACAAGTACCATTATATTTAGGCTGAACGGCATATTCACCAGTTTCAAATTTATATAATTCGCTTGGTGGTATTTTAAATTCGGGACGGGGTGGATATATGTAGTTAAAATTTAAATATGGTATCATTTTATATCAAAATGTTTTTCAAAGATTTCGTTAAAATAGTTTTCTCGGTTTGACGCTACGCAGTTGATTTCTTCGGTAAATTCTTCCCAATCTTCGTCCATAGTATCACAATCCCATTTTTCAGCCAATGCTCTCCACATTACAATAAAATCATCCATATCTAAATGTGGTAATACATCAGTCTTGAACATTTTAAACATTGTTTCGCATAACAAGGTCTTTGCAGTTTTTATTTCATTTTCCATTGTAATAAATTTTTTATTTCTAAATATATTAAAAGAGCAGAATAGACGCATATGAATACTGGTACGCTAATAAAAAAGAATTTAAGCATTCCCATTATAGCCGAAAAGGTTTCTCTAAACATTTTTAGGATTTAATTCATTAAGTAAATTATCTTCAGGATTATCAAATACTCCAAAATATTCAATCCAATAAGATAGTAATTCAAAAGATTCCATAGCCAAAAAGAATTCATAGCATTCTTCATAATTTAATCCCATAGCTTCTTGGTCTACTTTAGCCATTTTCTTAGCTAAATGTTTCTTTAATTTTAATGGATAATTCATATAATTATTTTTTAAGTGCTACAATAGGGTTAATTAATTCAAATACTTGTTCGGGGTTATCATATTGCATCAAACGATCAATACTTCCTTTTGCTACTGAAAAGGTTTTTTCTCCAGTAATAAGGTTTCCCTTGTCTAAATCATCAATATCGGGGCAATTAAGGATCAATTCACTTAATACTGCACCATATTTTTCAACAAGGTCGGCATTAAACTTATAAACCACATTTTCAGCCAATAAGCCATCAAATTGACCTAAAATATTCGCCTTACCTTCATCCACAATGGTATATTTATCCATACAAATAAACATACAAGCATTGCCAGTGTCATCTTGAATCTTAAAATTATCGGGGGTACTTCGTTGTGAACGATATTCTTTCATAAATAAGTCTTTACCTACTGATTTAATATCGCCTTCAATCATTTTAAGCTCTCCAGTGGCAGAATCAATCATTTGCTTGAGTTCTGCATACCTTTGGACTTTGTTGCCCAAAATAGAGCTAATAATGACCTTTTTATCGGTCTTTTTGGTGGTTTCCTTAACCTTTGTTGCCGTAGCAAACAAGTTCGTAGTTGTAGTTTTCATTTTCGTTTTGTTTTTTTGAAAATTAAAGGTATAATAATTAATTTAATTAAAAAAATATTTATCCATAAGGATTAACATCTATTGGGAAAAAATCCTCATCATCAATCAGTTGTCCACTATCTTCATACTTCCACTGGTGTTTATCTATATCATATATGACTCTATTGTCATTTTCATCAGTAAAATATGGTTTCCCGACTTCTAAGTCTACTTCCCCTTCAATACCAGTCATTCTACCACAAAAATCACAAGATTCTTCATCAAAAATGAGGTCAAATTCTAATTTTGGGTACATTGGTATAATTTTCTCAAACCAGTCTATTGGTGGACTCCAAGCAGTATGGAATCTAACATTAAAATTTTGATCATCTAATTGTTCAACGATTGTGTCTTTGGCATCCCATTTAGTTCCCCAATTATCAATGTGCCATCTGTACCAATCTACTGCACCATATAATCGTACATTTTCATCCATCCTTGCTTGATACTGGGTATCATCTTCTCCTTCTAATTTCCTCAATGGAGAGCAATCTCCTTCCAGTGCTTTAGGCAAAGGATGAAGGATATTAAATGTGAATCTATGGGATTCATCATATTCTGCCTCGCTTGACATATTGCAAGGGACTAATGTTTTACTTACAAAATCTGCAAGTATTTCTTTGTTTCCACTTACGCAAAGTGAATTGTAGCACCAATTTGGCATAATTTTTAGTTTTTAATATTAATAATTTCGTTTAAATGACATAATTCAATGGCAATCGTATTTTTTTGTTCCATATAAAAGATTAAGTCATCTTCATTTTCTAGTAGATGCTCACTACCATCATCATAAATAGCATATAATTCCCAATCTCCAGTGTACCATAAACTTTCTGCTACTGGGGTAACATCTGCCCATAAAAAGCCATCATTTGCTTGTAATACTTGCATAGTTTTTAATTTAATTTTTAGTTAATTTTTTTTGTTTATTTTTATATCTAATTTCATCTTGCAATAAATTAGCTTTGTAATCTGCTTCATTTTCAACTATTTCATAGGTATCTGGTGTATAAATACCATCCTTATGATCATATAGTTCATACAGCTTAAGCTCTATTTTAGCCTGTTCTAAACTATTAAATTTATTTATCAGCGTTCCTGTCGACTTTTCTTGTATTATGTATTTCATTTTTTGTAGTTTTATGCGTTTTGTAATTCATATTGTAAATGATTATAAATATCAATAAGTTCATCTAATGGCACATCCTTTATAGTAAATTGTCTGGTAGTTAAATCTTCCCTTTCAAAACAATCAAAAATAACTAGGTCATCAATTAATGACATTTTACAAACGGCAAACCATACCATTTGATCATATTTATTAATAGTCCTAATTACAGGCAAATCAAAAATTTTGTCATTATAGAGGTCATTTGAATCTTCGGCATCTTTGTTATATAAAACAAAATCGCCAATGTTTTTAAGTTCTTCAATTACTTGTGTTCTAATTTCATCTAATTTCTTGTTAAAATCTTTCATAGTTTTATGTTTTTAATTATTAATAAATTTTTTAATATGTTTAAATATTATATCTTGTGCATCCCATTCATCTTGTCTTATTGAATTAATGCAATCTTTAATAAGTCCAGAATCCACTAATTCATCAGTAATTCTACAAGATAAATCGTTTATATCTTGCATTTGTTCTTCGGTTAATTCTTTCATAGTTTTTTAATTTAATTGTTTAATATTTGTACTCTTTCATATCTAATTTGAGGGATATTTCCGTCTGTTATTTGGCAATTAATAGTTTTTTTATCTATATTTAGCCTATGTCCGCATTCATTCATATAAATTTTAGCGTCTTTTATTGTTTTAAAATGACATATTTTATATGGATTGTATGTTATTACTTTGTATTTCATAAAATTTTAGTTTAATTGTTTAGGAAATTTAATAATATGTGATAATTCTAATTCATAAAATTTATACCTATTTTTCTCTTGCTTTACTAAAAAATTGTCCAATTTACCTTTCAATCCGATAATATCGTAGCTTGTCCCATTAGTAGTTTGATAAGGTATTAATTTGTAGCTACTTGAATAAAAATAGTTATTTACCATTTTTTCAGCATCTTCCAATTTGGGAGATGAGCTTAATAATTTAGTGTTATATACTTCCATATTTTTTTATTTTTATTAGTTAATTTTTTAATATGTTGATTCATTTTGCCAATACTTTGTTTCCATTTCTTTATTATACCTTTCCTTTTCAATTCTAAGGTCATTGTATAGGTTTTCTATCTTCTTTTCTAAGGGAATCCTATTTTTGTAATTACCTTGCTCTAATCGGATAAAAAGTGCTTTTATTTGTTTTTGTAGTTTTTTGATCTTTTGCATAAATTTAATATTTTTTAACTTTTTGTAAATTAAATTACCAAGATATTTCTTCAATGAATTCAAAAGTAATTTCTTTTAAAATGTCTTTAATTACTTTAATGTCAAAATCATCTAACATTAATTCACTTTCTAATTCTTCCACAATATCCCATAACTGGGTACTATCGGGAAGGTCTGCCATACTTAAACCCATTACATTTTGAATTCTTAAATCTGCTAATTTTTCAGCAGTTTTTCTTGTGCCATTAATGGCTAAATACTCTTTTAGTTTCATAATTGTTTTTTTAGATTAAATTAAAATATAAATCGTTTATTTTATCTTGCAATTCTTCCCAATCTTCTTCGTATTGATTTTTAAATCTTCCACAATCAATCCAATGTCTTAATAGGTCGGGATGTATTTGGTAATCTTCAGCCATTTTTTCAATGGTCAAATAATTGTTGTAAAAAATCAAATAAATTTGGTCAAAGGTCATAGTTTCTAATTTCATATAGTTTTTATTAAGATTAAAAATAGGCAGTTTTGAAGGTCTGCCAACTTTGGGGGTTTATTACTAACTATGCTTTAATTCATATCTTTGCTCATCTTGACCTATTGTAGCTTTCCAATCTTCCAGTGTTTCCCTTACATTCTCGTTTAACTGATTCCATAAACTGATATGAATTATTGACCTTTCCCAATCTTGGGGGTTTTCTTTCATATCCTCTTGCGTTATTTCCATAATCTTACATATCCTTTCCAATAGTAAGGCATTTAATATTGGAGAATTTAACGCAATTAATTTTTTTAATTTTGTTTCGTTTGTTGTTTGTTTCTTTTTCATTTGTTTTTGATTTTTGAAAATTAGAAAATAAAATAATAAATAAATTCAATTCCTAAGCATAAGCAAAGGAGTATATATAAAATAACTTTTAGCATTTTTACTGGGTTTAATGTTGTTGAAATACAAAGCCATCAATGAATAAATAGTCATTTACAAATAAATCATTTGCGTAGCTTTCATAGTCAAAATAATAGCGTAAATGTTGTGGTATTTCGTTTATTTCGCCTGTTTCATCTAACAGGGCTTCGGCATATTCTTGCTCATTATCATAGCGTCCCATATAATAACTGCTAAAATTTTGTGCTTCATATCCATAATCTACAAAGCATTTTAATGCTTCGGTATTATCAGTTCCTTGATATACTTCTAAGTATTCCCAAAATTCTTTACTTAATCCGTTTTCGCTTATATATTTACTCGGAATACTTTGCCAATCTTGGAACATAAATTCGGGATCTTCTTCTAAATAATGGATTTCTTTACATAGTTCGTTGAAGTCTTCTTCATCTATAATTTTCGTCAAATCAATCCAAGCCCCAAAAATAGAGCCATCATTGTACTTTGCGTAAGTTCCTACATAGACAGCCATTTGGTCGGTAAAAATCTTAGAATTAATTGCTGGGTGTGTTATTGTCTTGTTCATTTTATTTGTTTTTAAAATTTAGTTAATAATGACTGCAATTTAATACCCATTTATGTAAATTAGAACAACACAAAATTACATTAACAAAATTTTAACATAACCCATTTGTTAAATTGGCTAAGGTATTTAGTAACTAACATCTTTAGTACCTTTCCTTCCATCTATCCACATTTAAAACACTAGCTAACTATTACCCCATCCACCTAGCTAACTGGATCAAGTGCAAGAGTCAAACCAATAACCCAAGAACCCACCTAAAC
>Ga0209084_1000375_pt1 | contig 41521 bp, 41 predicted proteins | sample C_130820_MF_Meta_FD_187309 | JGI IMG/M metagenome (GOLD analysis project Ga0209084, IMG submission 187309) | Freshwater microbial communities from Lake Croche, Canada to study carbon cycling - C_130820_MF_MetaG (SPAdes) (version 2) | ecosystem: Environmental > Aquatic > Freshwater > Lake... | reverse complement strand
AGGGCATGGATCTCGCCGGTTTTCATCTCCAGATCTACCCCATGGAGGATGGCTTTGCCATCAATTTCGGCCTTGAGGCCCTGTATGGTCAGTTTTTTCATCTAGATCGGCATTCCTAACGTGATTTTCAGCTCTTCCGACATCATGGATTGGTTCCACGGCGGATCCCAGACTATGGTCGCGGTGACCTGCTGGGCACCTGTGCGGGCCTTGACGGTTTCCTGAAGGTCTTCGACCAACAGATCACCCACCGGGCACGCGGGACTAGTGAGGGTGAAGTCGATTTGCACCCTGTCATCCAACACATCGACTTTGTAGATCAGGCCCAGATCGAGAATGGGAAGGCCCAGATCGGGGTCGAGAACTTCTCCCACAGCGGCGTAAACAGCCTCAACAGTTGGCATCGATTCTCCTATTGCTGACAATAATACTCATAATCAGCGTCTCTGGGTCAACTTAGGCTTTTTTGTGGGTTTATTCAAGTCAGAACCTGACTGGACGACCCGGGGTGGAGCGTGGTATTTTGCGCCCATGCTGCCCCACGCTCTTGTCGTTCTGTGCCACCCCAATACCAGCGGCTTCAACCAGGCCGTTGCCGAGGCCGCCGTGAAAGCCCTCAGTTCCACCTATGAGGTGGCTCTTGTCGACCTTTACCGAAGCGGCTTCGATCCCGTACTTCCCTACAACGAGATTCCCCGCAAGTTTAGTTTTGACCCGAAGACCCTGGAGCTCATGGAACTGGTGAAAAAGAGCCAGTTTTTCGTGTTTGTGCACCCCGATTGGTGGGGAGGCCCTCCGGCTCTGCTCAAGGGCTTCATCGACCGTGTGTTCCGCCCAGGAGTAGCCTACGAGTTTGACGGCTACGAGTTTTTGAATAATCAGAAACGGGCCCTTCTCGAAGGACGCAAGGCGGCGGTGTTCACCACCACCGACTACCCCGAGCCCGAAGGAACCTACCCCCCGCAAGAGATCTGGCGTACCAATGTGCTGGCTTACTGTGGCATCACCAACCCGGGCCTGCACACGTTTTTTGGTACTTATCAGTCGAGTTACGAGGCCCGCCACGCCTGGATTGGCAGCGTGGGGGCAAAATTAGCGGCATTGTAGGCCGGCCAGGCAGTCTACAGCGTTAACCCTTTCACCAACTGTGTTCCCAGCGCACGGGAATCTTTAGCTTCACTCGAGGAGGCGGCCACCAGAGGAGCGGTGAGCGAACCAGCCTTAAGCATTTTGCCCGTGGGCCCCACCACCGCGTAGTTGACGTGGTCGAGCACCACTTCCTTGGTGGGACTGGCCTTCCAATACACCCGGATATAGACCACTTTGTCGGCACCATAGTTGCGCAACAGCCCAGAGAGCCATTGGGCAGTCGGGTCGTCTACCTGCTCCTGCATGGTGGTGTCAAAAGCGATATCACCCTTGTCGTAGAGAGAGTCGAAGACCATTTCCACAAGTGTCTGCGCCACTTGGCTTTTGAACCCGGCTTGCAAGGACAACGGCAGGCTTTGGGCGTGGCAGATGAGCACGGTCTCGGCGTTCAGCGCGGCCGCCATCAGCAATAAGGATCCCCATGTGGCAAGTCTTTTCATCTTGGCCTCCGTTTCCCTTTTCGGCAGAACACCGGTTATGCTAAAATTGCGAAGTGAATTACTACGTGATCCGGGTTGCCCCGCGCCGAGAGCAGATTTTTCTTGACCAAACCAACAAACAGCTCGAGGACGCCACCGTTCAGGTGCTATTTCCCCGCCGGAAAATGTTTCACCTTCGCAAGGGCAAGCGCAAGGAAGTCGAAGTCCCCCTGTTTCCCGGGTATGTATTCCTTCGGTTGCAGCAACCTCTCGAGGGTGAACTCTACCTCCGACTCAAGAATATTCCGGGGTTTGCCTCGTTCCTGAAAAACCAGAACGAAGTGAGCGAGATTCTCGGCCCCGACCTGAAGCTCCTGTCGCATTTTCTGCGTTTCGGAGAGGTGGTTCCGGTGAGCCAGGTTTGGTTTGACGACAACCAGCGCATCCGCGTGCACACAGGACCCATGGAGGGTCTCGAGGGTCAAATAATCCACGTGGACAAACGAAAACGGCGGGCGAAAATCCGCCTTGACTTCGACCAAGGTGAGTTCACCATCACTCTGGCCTTCGAGCTGCTGGAGAAACTTCCTATGGCCCTTCCCAAGGTGGTATCATGAGCTTTCCAGCCGTACGACGCACCCTCATCTTGGGTGCCGGTTTTGCGGGCAAAGCCCTTGCGCGGGAAATTCAAGCTCGGATGCCCGACCGACAACTGATTGGTTTTCTCGACGATGATGCCACCAAGCAGGGTCAGGAGTTGGAAGGGTTGCCCGTCTTGGGCCCAATCTCTCAGGTAAAAACTCTGGCCGGTAGTCTCGACGAGGCCTTCATAGCCATCCCGAGCGCGACCAAGAACCAGTTGCGTTCGATTTGGCAGATGCTCGTGGAGGCCGGGGTTCCAAAAATCCAAATTCTTCCTGCCATCAGCCAGATTGTCGACGGCGAGCCCCATCTGGTGCTCACGCGCGAAATCGACCCGCAAGACCTCCTCGGGCGCAACCCGGTACAGATCTCGTTGCGCCAGAGCTTGAGCTACCTCCACGGCAAACGCGTGCTGATCACCGGTGCCGGCGGAAGCATCGGGAGCGAACTGGCCCGTCAGCTGCTCTCCGGCGGCGCCGAAAGGCTCTACCTCTATGGTCACGGTGAAAACAGCATCTATCAAATCGACAAGGAATTACGCACCCTTCAGTCGGGTGGGGTAGGTGAAAAAGCCACCATTGTACCGGTGATAGGCGATCTCAAAGACGAAGGGCACCTGTTGTTTTTGATGCAGCGAATGCACGTTGATGTGATTTTTCACGCCGCTGCCCACAAGCACGTACCTCTGATGGAACTCAACCCCGTGGAAGCCGTGAGCAACAACATTTTCGGCACCCGGCACCTCGTAGAAGCTGCTTTGAAAGCGGGCACCAAACGATTTGTGCTTGTTAGCACCGACAAAGCCGTTGAGCCCAATTCGGTTTACGGAGTTTCCAAAAAAATCTGTGAAGACATGGTCTTGGAGGCCAGCGGTCGGGCGGCCGAGGGGAGCCATTATATGGTGGTGCGCTTCGGCAACGTGCTCGGCTCCCGTGGTAGCATCATTCCTCTGTTCCGCGAGCAGATCCTCTCGGGTGGGCCGGTGACCATCACCGACAAGCGGGCTACTCGCTATTTCATGACCATTCCCGAGGCCTCGAGCCTCGTGCTTCAGGCCGGCGGGGTTGGAGCCGGAGGAAACCTGTATCTGCTCGACATGGGTGAGCCCATTGTCATCGAGGAATTGGCGACACAGATCATGCGCTTCTACGGCAAAAGACCCAACGAAGATATTGCGTTTCAATACATTGGTTTGCGCCCTGGCGAGCGTTTGGAGGAGCACCTGTATGCCCAGGACGAAGAGCCCGTGCCTACGGCCTACGCGCGGCTGAACCGGCTGGTTCGTCCTGCGGTTTCTCGCGATCTGCGGCCTTTCTTCCGTTTGCTTGAGCCCGTCTGCTTTTACGACCCCGACCAGCCTTCGCTGTATCGGAACCGGCAGCACCTTCGCACGGTTCTACGCGCTTGGTGCCCCACGCTGGAGGAGAGTCATGAACCCGAATACTGAACTGAAAGCCAAGTTTGACCCTATCCCGTTCAGCCGGCCTGTGTTGGGTGTGGAAGAAGAGCAGGCCGTGCTCGAGGTTCTTCGCTCGGGCTGGCTCACCACCGGCAAGGTTACCTCGGCCTTTGAGGCCGAGTTTGCCGCCTACTGTGAGGTGCCCATCGCTTTGGCGGTGAACAGCGCGACTGCAGGCCTGCATCTGGCCCTCGAAGCCTTGGGTGTAGGTCCGGGAGATGTTTGTGCGGTTCCCACTTACACTTTTACCTCCACTGGCGAAGTGGTGCGCTACCTGGGAGCCGATCTGGTCTTCGTAGATTGCCTTCCAAACAGTCCAAACCTCGACCTTGATCATCTGGAGCGTCTGTTGGCCAAACAGAAAGTGAAGGTGGTATTGCCGGTGCATCTGGCCGGCGAACCGGTGGATTGGCCCCGACTGGCGGCCTTGCAAGCGCGACATGGCTTTTACATTGTGGAAGATGCGGCCCACGTTTTTCCTACCCGGTGCGACCAAGGCCTTTACGGCACCTTGGGAGACATCGGTGTCTACTCATTTTACGCCAACAAGAATATGACCACCGGAGAAGGCGGGATGATTGTTACCCGCAACCGGGAGTGGGCCGCCCGCATGAAGGTAATGCGCCTCCATGGAATAGACCGCGACGCCTTTGAGCGCTTTACGAGCACCAAGGCGAGCTGGGAGTACGCGGTGGTTGCCCCCGGATACAAGTACAACCTTACCGATATCGCCAGCGCCATCGGACGAGAACAGCTCAAGAAAGCCGACGGCTTCTGGAAACAACGTCAGAACCTTGTTAAGGCCTACCTTAGTCTCCTCCACAGAACCGAGGGCTTGGCCCTCCCTCCCTGGAGGGAAGACCACGCCTGGCATGTGTTTTCGGTGCTTCTTCCCCTGGAGGTTGCCCGCGATGAGGTGGTGAGAACCCTCACCGAGGCAGGCATTGGGATTTCGGTCCACTACATTCCACTGCATCGTATGCCCTACTGGAAGTCCACCTACTCTCTGCAGGGCAAAGACTTCCCTGAAGCGGAAGCCCGTTTTGCTCGCACGCTCTCGCTGCCCCTCTACCCAGCGCTTACCATGGCCCAGGTGGAGCGGGTTTGCCAGGTATTTCTCAAAGCCATCGGTAGGCCCTAATGGCCCGCAAAAAGAAAGGGTTCCGGGATCCACTTTTTGACCCGGATCACCGTCTGTTTTCGCCTCCGTCCGCCGAATGCTGGCACGGGGTGTGTCTGCGGTCGCAGGTTCCAAGGGGCCGAGTGATTGGAATGGTTCACCCGCCACTCCCCGAAGGCATGCGCTTGTATGGCCCCGATGACATTCCTGGAAACGAAAGCTTCCAAGTGAACAAGGTGCGATTCCCTCTTCTTTCTCACAACACGGTTCATTACATCGGCGAACCGCTGTTTCTGGTTGTGGGTGAGGCGGAAGCGGTTGTCAGAGCTTTTGCTTTCCAGGTGCGATTCGTTGTGGTTCCCGAGCAAAACGAGCCCGCTGCCGGGATCACTCGATTCCTGAGCCGAGGTGTCGTTCCCGAAAACTCTGAGGGTTCCGGATTCAGGGTTGTGGAAAGCTCCTTTTCGTCGGGAGCACAAGATCACGGGAGATTCGACGCTCTTGAGGTTTTAGCCCACGTGACCCAAGGTACGGTAGCCGTTAAAGTCAGGTCGCAATGGCCAGCGCACGTGGTGAGTAGCGTAGCTCGTGCTCTCGACTTAGACCCGGCCAAAGTTCAAGTGCTGGCAACCACCACCGCAGGGGTGACTGGAAATCAGGTGTGGTTTCCTTCGCTGTATGCGGTATATGCAGCGTTGTTGTCTCAGGCCTGCGGAAAACCGGTCGTGTTGCGACTTACCAGGCAGGAGGACTTTCATGTTTCTCCCAAGAAGCCAGAATGCAAGACCTTCTTGAAATCGCTTGTGGCCTCCGATGGCCGTTTGTTGTCGCTCAGCGCCCAGCTAGAGCTGCAGACGGGTGCTTGGCCGGTGATGGCAGAGGAAATCCTCGACCGAGCCCTTGTGGGCCTTCTGACTCCTTATCATCTGCCCCATTTTGAGGTTCAAGGTCGGGTTCAAACCTCGCCAACGCCACCTCGCGGACCTGTGGGCACCCAAGGCGAGGGGTTGGGACTTTTTGCGCTGGAAAGTCATGTGGACGACATCTGCCGGGAATTGGACATCGACCCCGTACGCTGGCGCCAACAAAACGCGGTGGTTGTTGGACAACCGTGGTTTACCGGCCTGGTGCCAAAAACCGAGAATCCTCTTCGCTGGTTGCTTGCGGAGACCTCAAAGGCGACGGACTTCTCCCGCAAATATGCTGCCTATGGTCTTCTGTCGGCAAACCGGAAAAATCTGGCTTCTGAAGCACTTCCCCTGAAGGGGATTGGTGTCGCTTCCGCTTTTCAGGGCAATGGACTTTTAGCCGGTGGTAACCCCGTTCACTTAGAGGGTCGGCTCGATGAAGACGGACAACTGTCGCTCTACATTCCCCTGGTTTCCCCCAACGAGCGGCAGAGCGAGCTGTGGAAGGCACAGGCTGCCGCCACACTTCAGATTCCTCAGACTTCGGTTCGCATCTGCCCCGTTTTTACCGGTGAGCACCCCACCGGTGGACCTTCCCTCGCCTCCCGGGCCTTCGAAATGGTCCCCAGGCTCATCGTCCAAACCTGTGAAGCTCTGGCTCAAAAGCGGCTGAAACAGGCCCTTCCGGTGACTGTCAAGTCGGTTTTCCGCCGGAGTAAGACTCCCCCTTGGGATTCCGAGGCATTCACGGGCCAGCCGTTTCTTTCCTTTTCCTGGTGCTCGGCGGTTGCAGAAGTGCAGGTAATACCTCACCGAGCCGAGGTCGAGATTGTCAGGCTGACTTTAGTGGTGGATGCCGGACCCCGGGTTGACGAAGCCGCAGCCCGCAATGCCTTGGTTGAAGGGGCACAGATGGCCGTTGGTTGGGCGCTGACCGAAGTCTTCCATTTCGATGTCTCGGGCCACGACAGCGGTTACCACCGCTACCGGCTGCCCGGACCGCGCGAACTACCGCCTCTGGCCATCCGTTTTCTGGAAGGCTCCAAAGAACTACGGCCTCGCGGTCTGGGGAACTTGGGTGCCCATGCCATGGCTCCGGCGCTGTTTAACGCCATTAGGCAGGCGCTTGGCTCTTCGTTGCCGTCGATTCCGGTCTCGCGAAAGATGCTCGATGAAGCGCTGAGGGAACCGGTGGGCGATCTATGAAGGTCCAACTGATTCTAAACGGCGATGACCTTGCCCTCTCGGGAGAGCCGCGCGACTCGCTGTTTGCGGTGCTCCAGCAGCGGGCGGGCCTGTTTCCTGAACGGGTGTGTTGTGAACAGGGTGACTGTGGCCGCTGTCATATTTTACTGGACGGCAAAGAGGTACCGAGCTGTCTGATCCCATTCTTCCAAGTGAGAGAGCAGGAAGTCGTTTCCCCCGAGGGCTTCCAAAATACCGAGGAGTACCGGCAGTTCCGGGCTCTTCTCGAGGAGGAGGGTCTTGTCCACTGTACCGAATGCACGGAGGTGCAGATCTTCCACCTGTTCTCCTTCTTGGAGCAGTTTCCTCAGGCTGACGCCGAGGAATGCCGGTTGGCCATCGGCGAGATTCCCTGCCGCTGTGGCAGCAAGCCGGTTTTGGAACGGGGAGCTCGTCGCTGGCTAGCGTCGCGTCCTTGGCCAGTTGTGGGCAGGGAGGTTCCCCGTGGACACCATTGAGATTGCCCAGCCACTCCTGTACGGACCACGTACCCTCAGTGAAACTTTGGCTTTCCTGCTAGCTAATCCCGGGAGCCAGTTGATTGCTGGAGGGACCAGCCGCGCAGCCGAGGCCCCGGTGGCTGTGACCTTGCACCTTCTCGATGACCTAAAGCGCATCACGTCGGGCGATCGTAGTTTGGACGTGGGAGCCACAGCACCGCTTTCGGCGTTGCTCTCGCTCCCCGACACGCAGATTCCTGTTGTGCTCAAGGAAGCGATTCGCACGATTGGTACCTCTGGCCTGCGGAATCTGGCAACTGTGGGCGGCAATCTTTGCCAAAAAGGAACCTTTGGCGATCTGTTTCCTGTGCTTCTGCTTCTCGGGGCCCAGCTTGAACTGCGTGGCCAACGTTCGTCCCGTTGGGTTTCGTTTCAAGACCTCGCCGAGCAAGGCCGGCTCAGCTTGGCAGCGGGAGAGCTTCTCACCAAGATCCGCCTACCTCTGGAACAACCAGGCCTGCACTTCTATCAAAAAATCGGGAGTTACCGGACTTCTTGGGAAGAAAAGCTTTCCATGGTGTGTCTGGCTTCGCCCAAGAACGGCCTGCTCTCTCGTTTCCGCCTGGTTTTTTCCCTTCCTCAACTGGGTTTGCTTCGCTCGAGGGAGCTTGAGGCCGAGCTCACGGGACGCAGGCTTCCTCTACCTCGGCAGGAGAGGGACGCTTCGCTCGCGCGGCTTGCGGACTTCCTTGCCGAACTGCCGATTCTCCCAAGCGTGTTTCAAACAGAGCGCATCCTCCACCTCAGCCGCTGGGTGCTCACCCGCCTTGATGACGACTAAAGTTCCGAGTCGAGGAGCTGCTTCTCACGCTCGTCGAGGAACTGCTCGGTGTAAAGCTCGAAGTATCGTCCCCGCCTTGCCATAAGCTGCGAGTGATTGCCGTCTTCGAGAATACGCCCAGCCTCCAGCAGCAGAATCCGATCGGCCCGGCGGACTGTAGACAATCGGTGGGCGATGAGAAAGCTGGTGCGCCCTTTCAACAACTCATCGACGGCGTCTTGAATCAGGCGTTCTGTTTCGGTATCAACCGAGCTCGTCGCCTCGTCGAGCAGGAACAATGCCGGGTCCGCCAACACCGCCCGGGCCAGGCTGACCAGCTGCTTCTGGCCCGTCGACAAGCGGCTTCCCCCCTCCCCCACATCGGTATCAAAGCCCTTTTCCAGCTCGAGGATGAATCCCTCGGCCGAAACTTGGCGGGCTGCTCTCTCCACCTGCTCATCGGTGGCCTCAAGCAAACCATAGCGGATGTTGTCGCGCACAGATCCCCGAAACAGCTGTGGTGTTTGCAAGACGTACCCCAACCTCGAGTGTAGCCAATGCTGGGTACGGTCACGGGTATCGGTGCCGTCGATGAGAATGCTTCCGCTGGTCGGTTCATAGAAGCGGCACAACAGGTTGATGATAGTGCTCTTCCCGCTCCCCGTTTCGCCAACGATCGCGATGCTCTGACCCGGCTCCACCATCAGATCAAAATGCTCCAAAATTGGCTGGTCAGCGACGTACGAAAACCCAACATCGCGAAACTCAACCCGCCCAATCAGTGGCGGTTCCTTCGCAACCTCCAGCCCGGGCCGATCGCGAATTTCTGGTTCGGCGCTGACCAGTGCCAGCAACCGCTCGGCAGAAGTCTGAGCTTGCTGCAGCTCACCGAGTACACGAGCTAATTCTCGGATCGGTTCAAAAAGCTGGACAGTGTAAGAGGCAAACGCGACGAGGGTCCCTAGACTTAAGGCTCCAGACAGGACCATGGGTGCGCCAAAGGTGAGGGCAAGTGCCGTACCTAGGCTAGCCAGCGTGAGCACGACAGGCAAATAAAGAGCCCCAAACCAAGCGGACCGGACGCTAGCGTCTCGCAAGCGCGTGGCTTGCACGCCAAACTCCTGCCGGTTTCCGTCTTCCCGCGAAAGGACTTTACTGCTGCGTGCGCCTTGGATACCTTCCGAAAACGAAGCCGAGACTTCCGAGCTGAGCTTTTTCACTTCCCGGTACCATTTGAGCAGGGTCTTTTGAAACACAACGCTTGCCCAGGCCAAGGGAGGGAGAACCGCCAACGTGATGGCCGCTAGCACGGGGTTGAGGACAAAGAGCACCACCGTAATCGCCACCATCATGGCGAAGCCCCATACCATATCCACCAGTCCCCAGGAAATTACCTGGCCGAGGCGGGTGGCGTCGCTGGTCAGACGCGCGAGAATCCACCCGCCTGGTGTCCGGTCGTAATAGCTGAACGAGAGGTCCATCAACCTTTCAAACCCTGCCCGGCGCAGGTCGTGGATGAGACCCTGCTCGATGATACCCGCCACGTAGATGAGCAGCCACATCAGAACGCACTGAAGCGACATTGTGGCAATATAGAGGCCTAGGAACCCTTCGATTCCCTGGAGGGTTTTTGGTACCATAAAGGTATCCACGGCCACCTTGGTCAGGTAGGGAAACAAGGTGTCAACCGACGCGACGGCAACCATGATCAGTCCCAGAAACGTCAGCAACGTCGAATACGGCTTGGCGAAGCCGAGCAAGCCTTTCCAAAGACCCCAGTTCCAACGCGTTTGAAACGCTTCGTCCTCCCAATTGCTCATGGCGATAACCATTCCTTTTGCAGGGCATTCTGAAGTTCAGCCATTCGCCGGTACAATCCGGGTTGGGCCGCGAGTTCAGCATGGGTACCTTTTTGCACCAGACGCCCATGCTCAAGCACCAGAATCACATCGGCCTGCGCCAACGTCGACAGGCGGTGCGAAATCAGAATCACCGTTCTTTTGGCTAAACTTGGATCTTGCCTGTTCCTGAGGGAATCCCTGATTTGAGCATCCGTGTGGTTGTCGACAGCCGAAAGTGAGTCGTCGAAGACCAGCACGGGGCGGGGCCTTAAAAGCATTTGGGCAATGGCCGTGCGCTGGCGTTGTCCTCCCGACAAGGTTACCCCTCTTTCTCCAAGAAGGGTATTGTAGCCCTCTGGAAACCGAGAGATGCCCTCATGAAAGCGGGCCAGTGCGGCGGCACCCGAAATTTCCTCGGCGCGCGGGTGCTCATGAGCCAAGCCGATGTTATCTCCGATTGTTTTGGCAAAAAGCCATGGTTCCTGAAGCACCAGTCCCACTTGAGCCCTCAGTTCTCGTTTCGAAAGGGACCGGAGTTCATGCCCGTCGAGTAAGATTTCCCCTTCGTAGTCGGTCAGGCCCGCGAGCAATTGTACCAAAGTCGACTTGCCGCTGCCTGTTGGGCCCAAAAGGGCAGCGGTGGTTCCCGCTTCGATGACGAAACTCAACGCTTCCAAAACCGTACGCTCATCTTTTTTTACGGTGATACCGCGGAACTCCAGACGGCCGGACCATAACCGCGGTTCGCTGTCGCGTTCCCCGAGATCTTCGATGGGTTTGGAGAGAATCTCTTGGATGCGGGACCAAGAAACTTTAGCTTTGCCTAGGTCGGTAAGTACCCGGCCCAACTGCCTTATGGGCCACACCAGCATACCTGTGAGGGTCATGAACATCACCACTGTACCTGTCGTCACTTGGCCGGCCTGGACGGCCATGATTCCCGCGCCCAACACGAGGCCAAGTTGTCCAAACGACAACAGATGCACTAAAGCCCAATAAAGGGCAAAAAGGTTGATCAGTTTGCGGGTCACCCTGCGGTAGTGGTCGTTTTCCCTGGCAAACTTCAGCCGCTCGAAATCCTGACGGGCAAACGCTTTGACAACCCGAACCCCGGTTACATTTTCCTGGAGTATTCCTGAAAGCCGACCCTCAGACTCGTCACTCTGCTTGAAGGCCTGTTCCACTTTCAGGAAAAAAAAGTAACTGAAGCCCAGCACAACGGGCAGGAGCGGAACAGTGAACCAAGCCAACCTTGGTTCGACCGTGAACAAAAGCGGCAAAATCCAGAGTGCCTGCAGCAGGCTGTTCACCACTTCGGGGAACTGGAGGCCAACCAACCTTTTTAGGGTGTCGACATCGGAGGTACACCGCTGCACCCAATCGCCGGTGGGGGCCTTCTGCAGTTCATCCCAAGTTAGAAGGTGAAGGTGGGAGTACAATTGGTTGCGAAGATCACGTGCCGCATCTTCAGATACCCGCTGCGTGCCGTAGCCCGACAGAAAGTTTAGTCCTGCGGCAGCCACACTGAAGGCAAGCATGCATCCGATGGCCCAGGGAATGCTCCCAACCCAGCCTAGGGGTCCGGGCAAGTCCCAAGGAGCTCCCCCCAAACCGCTGTCTAATAGAGAACGAAGTAACAGTGACGGTAGCGAGGCCAAAACTGTCCCCGCGGCGGCGGCCAGGAGCGCGGCGATGTACAACGGCAGGTATTTTCGGAACATGGAACCTCTCCACAAGACCTTACCATAGCCGGACGGTCTCCTACCGGGCAACCATTCGAAACCTGACAAAGCTTTCATCGCCAGCTATACTTTGGTTTCATGCGCATCACAGGCGGCAGGTACCGAGGCCGAATCGTCCAGTGTCCTCCCGGAGTCATTCGTCCCGCGATGGATAGGATGCGCACCAGTTTGTTCTCTATTCTTGGCCCCCTTGAGGGGCTGAGTTTCCTCGATCTGTTTGCTGGTTCGGGGCTCATGGGTCTCGAGGCCGCCAGCCGCGGGGCGTCGCCCATCGACCTCGTGGAAAAGGACTTTGGCAAAAAGGCGGTGATGCTGAAAAACCTGCTGATAGCCGATGCCCCCATCGAACTCCACATGGCCGACGTGAAGGTCTTTCTCAAACGAGCCGACCGGAAGTGGGACGTCATCTACCTTGATCCGCCCTTCCCGATGGCCGGTAAGCTCGAGGTGTTGCAACTGATTGGCGAACGCGATCTCTTGTCCGCTCGGGGCTCTCTTCTGTTGCATTACCCTGGGGAAGAGTCTTTCCCCGAAATACTGGGCCCCTACCGCCGCTACGACCACCGCGAATATGGCCGTTCCCAGGTCATCTTCTATACACAGTCGTCCTCACCCCAATAAGCGGTCAAGTCCCGCTTTTTTCGGTCGATAACTTCAATATGAAATCGGGAAAAGGCATGGACATATCGCTGGTCATCGGGTTCGTGACCGGTCTGGGCGGAATCTTGGTGGGCTACATCCTCGAAGGCGGAAATCCGGCTTCGCTGATCGGTATCTCAGCCTTAATCATCATCGCGGCGGGAACTTCAGGAACCTTGCTGGTCTCCTTCGGTATCAAGGGCTACATGTCGATTCCTGCCGGCGTTGGAGCGGCTATGCAAGCGCCCAATGCTCCGAGCGCTGATCTGGCAGGGACCATCGTCGATTTGTCAGACAAGGCGCGCAAAGAAGGCCTTTTGTCGCTTGACGACATGGTGGACGACATCGAAGACCCCTTGTTTCGCAAGGGCATCCGCATGGTGGTCGACGGCGTTGACCCTGAGGAAATCGAAAAACTCCTCGAAACCGACATCGCAGTTTATGAACATGTGAAAAAAGAAGAGGCTGAAATCTTCGGCCAGATGGGCGGTTTCGCGCCCACGATGGGAATCATCGGTACGGTTACCGGTCTGGTTCTGGTTCTCGGTAACTTGGCCGGTGACATCGAACACCTCGGCCACTCGATCGCGGCGGCCTTTATCGCCACACTCTACGGAATCGGTATAGCCAACGTGTTCGCCCTGCCTGTGGCCAATAAGCTCAAGGGTAAGCTCAAAGTCGAAAAACTCCGCATGGAGATGATCCTTACGGGAGTCTTTGCCATTCATAAAGGCGAGAGCCCCATGCTTGTTAAGGAAAAAATGCTTTGTTATCTCGAAGAGGAAGAGCGGAAACTCCTGGACAAGGGTGGAGCAGAAGAATAAATGGCAGCCCAAAAATCACCTGGCTCCAAGAAAAAAAAGGGCGGAGACGAAGAACACGAAAATGCAGAACGCTGGCTTCTGACCTATGCCGACATGATCACTTTGCTCATGTTGTTCTTCATCGTTTTGTACGCGCTGAGTCCCCGCGACCCCAAGAAGTTCGAAGACCTCGCCCAGACCTTTCAGACGGTATTTCAGGGTGCCAATATGGGCTTCGTGTTTGAAGCCAGCAACTCGGTGGGCACTTCAGGCGAGATGTTGCAAGGTCGCCAGCAAACCGACCCTTCAACAACCCTGCGGGAAAAACGCAACGCACTGATGACTCAGCTCGAATACCGCATGAAAAACATCATGCCCCAAAACCAGTACAAGGTCACCGAAGTGCAAGAAGGCATCAAAATCACCCTCTTCAGCGACACCTTCTTTGAACCAGGGAGCGCGGAGGTTCATCCCGAGGCCGTGCCCTTCCTAGGGAAAGTTGCTGATGGCATCAAATCGTTGCCTAATGCCATTCGAGTGGAAGGGCACACGGACGGCACGGTGCTCGAGGGCGACAAGTTTGCCAAAGAGTGGCAATTAAGCACCGAAAGGGCCTTGAGCGTTCTCAATCTTTTTCTGAGTTATGGTTACCCAGAGGCAAAATCCGGGGTGGCAGGCTATGGCAGCACCCGACCCGTTGCGACAAACAGCACCCCCGAGGGTCAGGCCTTCAATCGCCGTGTAGACGTACTCTTGTTGTGGGACAAGTCTCAGATGTAGGTTGAGCCCGGCGCGCCTACTGCGGCCTGACCCGGCTGCGCCCTGTCCTCGTTCGTGTCCTCACGTGGCTACGGCCACGCTCCGGTACTCACTTCCGGGCAGCTCTTGCCGTCTCACGTCCTCGCTACGGCGGGCCGGGCTCAACGATAGCGCGCCTGTTGCGGCGTGACCCGGCTGCGCCCTGTCCTCGTTCGTGTCCTAGTCCAGTATTGTTGGTGCGCTCCACTTGGCACGTGGGCCTGGTACTTCGACCAGAGTTTTGAGCTGTCTCAAAAAGTTTTCGCGCGGAACTTCATGAGCACCGAAGCTGCCTAGGTAGTCGGTCTTTTGCTGACAGTCGACAAGCCGAACGCCAAACTCGCGCGCTAGCCAAGGGATGAGCGTGGCAAAACCCACTTTCGAGGCGTTGGCTACCCGCGAAAACATGCTTTCCCCGCAGAAGACCTTTCCTAAATGAACTCCATAAAGACCGCCCACAAGCGTTTCACCCGACGGTTCTGTCGCGGACGAACCGGCCCACACTTCGACGCTATGGGCAAATCCCAACTGGTGCAGTTCGCCATAGGCCGAGAAATAATCCTTGGAAATCCAAGTTCCACCCTGCCCACGTCGAGCAGTGGAGGAGCAGCCTTGCATCACGTGCTCAAAGGCGTTGTCAAAGCTCACCCGGAAGACCTTTTTTTTAAGAATCTTGCGAAGGCTTTCGCTCAGGTGCAGGTGCTCGGGTTCAAGCACAAACCGGGGGTCGGGGCTGAACCAATAGGGATGGCCACGTCGGGTAAACCAAGGAAAAAGACCCTGCCGGTAGGCGGATAGCAACATTCCCGGCGACAAATTGCCACCGGCTCCCACCAAGCCCTCTTCATCGGCGGTCGCAGGGTCAGGAAAAACGAACTCCTGGTCCCATTCAAGCCGGGGGAACTCTTCAGCCAACCTTTACCTTGAGCTCATCGGCCTCAACCTCGAGGACAGCCTTGCCTCCGTTCTCCAGCTCGCCAAAAAGCACCGAGTCGACAAACCAGGCTTTTACGTGCTCTTCGATAGTCCGGGCGATGTTACGTGCACCATATTCCTCAGAATACCCTTTTTCAGCCAGCCAGGTAAGAGCAGCAGGGGTGACTTCCACACTGATCTTCTTGTCTTCCAACAACTTGCGGAACTCATCGATCTCCTTGCTGACAATGTTTTCAATGATATTCTGGGCCAAGCGGTGGAAAACGACCACCTTGTCGAGGCGGTTGCGGAACTCAGGCGAGAACGCCTTTTCCACAGCCCGCAACACTTCGGTGCCCGGAACCACCTTGCTTTCGAAGCCAATCATGCTCTTGCCAACCTCGCGGGCCCCGGCATTGCTGGTCATGATCAGAATCACATTGCGGAAGTCGGCCTTGCGACCTTGATTGTCGGTGAGTGTAGCGTAATCCATGATTTGCAAAAGGATATTGAAGATGTCGGGGTGGGCCTTTTCAATCTCATCGAGCAGTACCACCGAATGGGGAGTTTTGCGGATGGCGTCGGTAAGTTGACCACCCTCGTCGTAGCCCACGTAGCCGGGAGGCGAGCCGATTAACCGACTGACGGTGTGCTTCTCTTGGTACTCGCTCATGTCAAAACGGTGAACGGTGAGGCCGAGCTCGTTGGCCAGGCTACGTGCCAATTCAGTCTTTCCCACTCCAGTGGGGCCGACAAACAGAAAACTTGCGACCGGTTTACCGGGTTTCTTGAACCCGGCTCTTGAGCGTTTAATAGCGGCAGTAACTTCGGCCACAGCCTCGTCCTGACCAAAAATGACTGTGCGCAACCGCTCGGCTAGTCCCCCGAGCTTGTCTTTCTCGTTGGTTGTTACCGTCTTTTCAGGAATGCGGGCAATTCTTGCCAGCACTTTCTCGATCTCGATAGGTGTAACTGGCTTGCCCATTTCGGAATCACGCTCGGGGTAGAGGAAGTTGGCCACCCAGGCCCCAGCTTCGTCAATGACGTCGATGGCTTTGTCGGGCAGATGGCGTTCTGTGATGAACTGGTGACTAAGATCGACCGCGCTCTTCAAGGCTTCATCGCTGTAGGTGACCTTGTGGAACTCCTCGTACTTGGGCTTGAGCCCCTGCAGAATCAGGTAGGCCTCGTCGGTTGTAGGCTCCAGAACGTCGATTTTTTGAAAGCGGCGGCTGAGGGCGCGGTCCTTATCAAAATACTTGCGGTATTCGTCAAAGGTTGTGGAACCGATGCACTTGAGCTTGCCCGAGGAAAGTGCCGGTTTGAGGAGGTTGCTCGCGTCCATGGAGCCCCCTGAAACGGCACCAGCCCCCACGATGGTATGAATCTCGTCAATAAACAAGATGACTTTGGGAAGGGCCTGCAGTTCGCTGATCACCTTCTTCAGGCGCTCCTCGAAGTCGCCGCGGTAGCGCGTTCCGGCAATGAGATTGCCCATGTCGAGACTGTATACGCTGTAACCGCGCAGCGCGGGAGGAACTTGCTCGGCGACAATGCGCTGTGCCAACCCTTCGGTAATTGCCGTTTTTCCTACACCCGGCTCACCCACATGGATGGGGTTGTTTTTCAAACGGCGGCAGAGCACCTGAATCGTTCTTTCCAGAATATCTGCCCGACCAATGAGTGGCTCGAGCTCCCCTTTTCGTGCTAAATCGGTGAGGTTGGTTGTGAACTGCTCGAGGAAGGTTTTTTTCTTCTTGCTCTCGCCCTTGGCAGAGGTTTCGTCGTCCTCGCCCGGCTCCCCGGACTTCTCCTCGCGGGCCAGCAATTCCTCAATTTCATCTTCCTCACCATGGCTAAGGTAACGGGTCAACCCCAAGCGGTCGATTCCTGCGGTTCGCAAGGCATACGCTGCATAGCTATCCTTTTCGTCTAGGATGCTCACCAGCACATCGCCGGTTTCCACGTCGTCTTTTTGTGCCGACACCGTGTGCATGATGGCCCGCTCGACAACCGTTTGGAAACCCAGCGATTGTGTCGGATCCCCTTCTTTCGCTGCGGGAGTTTCCTTGGAGAGGTAGGCATCGAGAAGATCGCGGATGACCTTGACTTCACCCCCGCAGGCCTCGATGAGTTTCACCTGGGAATCAAACTGAAGGCTGCACAGCAACAGATGCTCCGGGGTTAGGTATTCACTGCGCCTCGACTTGGCCTCCTCGAAGGCTAGATTGAACACAGCTTGCAATTCATGGGAAATTTTCATAGGGGCTCCACGGTGCATTTGAGCGGATAATCGTTGTCTTGGGCGAGCTTGACAGTTTGGTTGGCTTTCGTGCTGGCAATGTCGTAGCTATAATTGCCCACCCGCCCCTTCCCGTTGCGATGAACATCCATCATTTTCTTCATGGCGTCCTTCTCCTGCAACAGAAAGATTTTGACGAGCACATAAACTACGAACTCCCTGGTGGTAAAGTTGTCGTTGTAAATAACGCAGGAGTACCTCGGAGGTTCGGCTACTTTGTCCTTTGTTTTTTCCAGCAGTCCTGTGTCGTCAGAGGCCTGGTTTGCCATGCGATCAATATGGCCAACCGGGGGTCAAAAGTCAATTCAGAGCGACGCCCAACCAATCGGCTCTCGGGCGAAGCGAATCGCGGAGGTAGCCTTCATCGAGCACAACGTGATGACCCACAAACTCTAACCTCAGCACAAAGAACACCGAACCGGCGGAGGCATAGGATTCCTGGTGGACTTTCTTGAGCTTACCTGTGGTCAGGGTTTTGCATCGGCCAAGGTAACGGACGATCACTTTACCTCGACAGATGCGATATTCGAGGGGATAAAAGAACACGATGCGGACTAGGGGTACGAGGGCAACCGTGTAAAATAGAGGTCCCAGCCAAGGTAACCATCCTTCGAGAAGCGTCCCGGTGAGGGCCGTCCCAGCCGAAAACAGAAGCAGAGACACGATTCCCACGAGTGTCGATCGCAGCGTGAGGGTGTCGCCAGGAGCGGGAAACAAGTCGGGACGCGCCTGACGCACCTGTTCGAGCAAATCTTCAAAGCCAATGAGTTTGTGACTGAGCACGAGTTTCGACGTTTCGACGACCAGCGTTGTCTTCAAAGCACAGGGGACGACCCGGACGGAACTCACGTTGGCGAGCTCCACGCGCCTGACTTGCCCCCGTACACTGCAGATGAGAGCCGGGCCTTCGGGATCCCATTGGACAAGCTCGTGCGAGTCGAAAAAACGGTTCGCAAACACCAAACTCACGAGGGCTGTGCCCACCATGCCTAATAGCCCCAGTGGAATCCAAAAGCTTCCTGAAAACACCGCGAGGGACACTGAAACTCCGACAAAGAGGAGCGAAAGGGCTAGGTTTGTGTATCGTTCTTGGGCACTGTGGCGGTAGGATTTCATGGCATTGTCGCGGGAAGATGTTGGGGGTATACTAACACTGAAAGGAGTTCCTGTGAACCTAACCCGTGGATCCCTTGTTGCGGTGGTAATTCTCTTGGTCGTTGCGTCGGCCTCCTTGCCGGCACAGACCGTCATCGACCAACTCTATGCCCAGCGCCGGTTTGAGATGGCTGACGCCTATTGGCTGGCTGGCCAGAAGTTCACCGATTTGGGCCAAAAGGAACGGGGTGACGAGTTCAAGGCCCAAGCTCTCAAGCTCTTCCCTGCTTACGTAGCCGGAGTGACTCCGGTTTTTGTAACCGTGCAGGCTCCCACGGCCAACGGCGAAACTCAGGATTCAAACACCTCTGCGGCTGCATCCGAGGCTCCTCAAACTCAGCCCACCATTCCCGATGCCAATGTGGTGAGGGAACAGAACATGCAGGGGGAGAAAATTGTCAAACTCGCTTGGAACAAGCTTCTGCGCGGGTTTTTGTCTTCCAACGCTGAAACCATCCGATCCGTGCTTGCCGACACGCTAATCATTCCCAATGAGACGGCAGCAGCTATGCCGCTCGCCGACCCTTCGGCCGCTGACCTTCAGCCAGAGGTCGCTCAGCCTGCCAACGGACTGGCTACCGCTGACCTTGCTCCAGCTATCGAAGCGTTCTTTGCCGACCACCCGCTGGATTTGGCCTCCCCCGAAGAGCTGTATGTCACGTCCTCCGTGAAGCTGAGCGCTGGCACCGAAGCTGGCTCTTTGAAGTTGCAGGTGCAGGCACAGCCGGAGGCTCCTGCGGAATTGGCCGATCTTTTCACCTTCTGGAAACCCGAGCAGACCTTCACTTTTGTCCGCTCCGGCGACACCTGGAAGCTGGCCTCGATTTCCGGGCAGTAGAGTACTTACTGGGGGGCGTAGTAGTTCAACTCGTCGCGGCCGCTCTGCTTAAAGTTCTGCACTTCGAGAGTCACGGGAATACTACGGGTTCCTGCTTCAGATGGTGTAATCGACTTGTAGGTGAGGCTGTACAGCCCTGAAACCCGGTTGACTAGGGCGCCTTCGAAGGGCCTGAGGTCTTTTTTAACCGACCACGCTTTGCCCCCGGTTGTGTCCATTAAGTACTGGAGTTCCTGAGCCAGCGGGGCATCGTTGACCGAAACCACGTCGAACTGTATGCCATTGTTGCGCAGAAAGGCCGCCGTCTCTGTCAGGTTGTAGCGGGAAAAACCGGCGCGGGGAACCGTGCCACCCGTGATGTAAACCACCGTGCGCCTCTTGAGCGAAGGGATCATCGACGAGGCTGCCTGACGGACGGCAAGATCAAATTGTCCCGACTGAGTCAGTGTGGCTGGATTCACCGCCGCATTTTGGTTTTCACTGATCCCGGACAACCTCTGGTTCTGTGGCAGTGGGTTGGTGCCGGCTGAGTACAACCAGATGCCCCCTCGGTCGCTCCACGCTTGTGTAAAATACCCGGTTGCCTCACGGATTCCAGCTTCCTCGCGGGCCATGGAGGGGTCTCGGTCGATCACGAGCGCGGCCTCGGTCTCTTGGCTGCGGTAGCCTTGAAAACTGAGAGTGGGAGCCACGAGCTTTTTCCCACTTTCGGAAAGCACGAAGTTCGTGGCCTTGAGACCCGTCACCGGTCGGCCCCATCGGTCTTCGACGGTAAAATCGACCCGAACATCGGGATAGCTTTCGGTCCCCAGGCGCTGGATTCGCACCACCATACCGCTGTAGATGGTTTGGCCCTCGGCAAGAACCCTGATCTTGTTGTCGTCGAAGTCAGAAATCACCAGGTTATTGTTGGCATCAATGGCCGCGGAAGTCACCAGTAGTCCTTGGTTCCATTCCGGATCGAACGGCGACAAGGTATCGGTGGCGGGGTCCAAGAACCAGATTTTTGAATGATCGCTCACCAGAAGCCGGCCATCGTGAAGGAGTTGAAGGCTCTCTGGTGCGGTCAGTCTGCCCTTGGCGTAGGTAGCCAGCCAGTTCCCGTTCATGTCGAAAGCCAGCACCGCCTTCCAAGCCTTGTCGGCAACATAAATCGTACTTTCGCTGGCCGCCAGTCCCGTCGGATTCTTGAGTCCGTCAAAGCCGACCACCGGCAGACCGAAACTCAGGAGAAAGTTCCCCTCACTGTCGAACTTCTGCACACGGGAATTGCCCCAGTCGCTTACAAAAAGGGAAGCTCCATCGGAGGCCAGAAATTGCGGGCCGAGAAACTTGCCCTCGGCACGACCCTTGCTCCCGAATGTTTTGGTGCGAAGGCCGGTTTTGTCGAGAATACTGATCTGGTCGGTGAGAAACTCACTGACATAGTAATGATCACCCCAGGTCAGGATGTCAAAAGGAGCCCGAAGGCCTGCAACCCCAACAGTAAACCGCTTGACCAGGTTGCCACCCGAATCCATCTGGACCACGTTGCCGCTTCCAAATCCTGCCACTAGGTAGCCGCCGTCGGGCAGGGTACGTATAGCACTGGGCCGCAGGAACAGCGTGCGTCCCTGGGCGTCTTTTGCTTTACCCGAAAGCTCATAAAGGGGAATGTAGCGTTCAGGAGTCTGTGTCTCTCTGTCGAGCGAGCGGCGTGCGGAAAGCACTTCGACCCAGGAGGTCAGGATGTCGTTCTTGACACCACTGCGCAACACGTGGTTCCACTCGTTGAGAGCCTGCTCGACCAAACCTGATGAATAAAGGGCCTCCCCGAGCCAAGTACGCGCGACTACCGATTCAGGTTTGGCCACCAAGGCTTTCTCGAACGCCAAAAGGGCGCGCGAATACTGACCATTGTGAAAGGCAACCACACCCTCGCGCACCGCTTCGTCGGATCTCACCTGATCGTAATCAAGGTTCTTGGTTTGTGCGGCCATTCCCAGCGGTACAAGCAAGAGCAAGCTCAGTAGTCCAAGTTTCATTTGAGTTTACCCCCTAGCGCCCGCTCCACTTCCGCCAGATGCACACGGTAGTCGACGTTTTCTGGTTGCGCATCAGAAGCCTTTTGCAGGTAGAGGGCCGCCATCTTGAGCTGACCCATGCGGTAATAAACCCAGCCCAAAGAATCCAAGTAGGGAGGAAAGTCTTTTTGGATGGACAAGGCCTTCCGACAATACGCGAGGGCTTTTTCGAGGAGCACACCCTCTTCTGCCAGGATGTAACCCATCGAGTTCAGGGCGTTGGCGTTCTCCGGATCAAGGGCAAGTGCCCTGTTGAGCCACGCGATTCCTTCTTTCCCCCGGCCCAAGGCCCAAAGGACATAGCCGTAGTTTGAAAAAACCTGTACCGACTCCACCCCTTCTTCAAGCATATCGCGGAGGGCCGATTCTGCCTCCGGGTAGCGACCCTCGGTGGTCAGGAGGAAGCCCCGGATCATTTTGACCTGGAGAAGCTTGAGAAAGTTTGTTCCTTGAGAGATCAACAGCTCCAGAGCCGACAATGCTTGGTCGGTGCGGCCGAGACGGGAGTACGACAAAGCTTGGTAGTAGGCCGCGTCGGGCACATCAAGCGGGTCGAGTTCCTCCAGAAAGAACAGAGCCTGACCGTACTGTCCCTGGCCAAAAAGCCGAACCCCTTCGTCGAGGCTAGGTTTCATAAGGCCCCACCTGACCAGAGGGCTGCAACCGGCTGTGCCGGCAGCAAAGACAGGGCCACTTGGCCCCGAAGCACCACGCCCCAGTCGCTGTCTTGCGGAATCTCGTCATCAAGGAGTAAGCCGTCGACAAAGCAATAGAGCTCCCCTTGGGGATTGGTAAAGGGGACTACCTTGTCAAAGTAGCGCCGCACCGAAAGTTTGGCACCCACTGCGATGAGGGGGTACACGGGAGCCGCGGGGAGATTGATATTGACAAAATGGCCCGGAGCGCAGGCGGCTACCAGCGCCTCCCAACGGGAGGCAACCCAAGCCGCTCCGGGTTCGAACGCGAAAGGACGCGGATAGTTGAGCGATACAGCCAAGGCCTTGCGGCCGGCCAAAGCAGCCTGCCTCGCCGCGGCGCAAGTTCCCGAATACACTGTGTCGGTCCCCAAGTTTGGACCATGGTTGATGCCAGAGAGCACCACGTCGATACTTGGGATGAAATCTCCCCGCAGAGCGACAAAGACACAGTCAGCGGGTGTGCCCGAACAAGCGAACCGGCGGGGCCCTTCTTTGTGGACACGCAGGGGCCCCTGCAGGTGGACAGCATGGCTGGTGCCAGATCGTTCGGAGTCGGGCGCACAAACCCACACTTCGTGGGTCGGACTCAATGCGGACTCGAGAGCCGCCAGGCCGGCGGCGTCAATGCCGTCGTCATTGGTCAAAAGGATACGCAAATGGCCCCCTCCCCGGGCTTCATCTTAGCCTTCGCGGTGCATTTGGACAAGCTGGTGAATCTGGGCCCCCGCAGAAGGTCGCACCGGGAGAAGTTCTACCTTAAACCCGAAGATCCGCTCGTATTCTTCTGCCTGGTGCTTAAATGGCTTCCAAGCCTCCGGCCGTGCCAGAGCGATGACACAACCTCCCGATTCCTCACCTGTCATGCGCGCTCCGGTCACCAAGTCGGCTTCCTGGAGGCGTTTGACCAGCCAATCGATCTCGGGGCACGAAACTTCGTACAGGTCTCTCAAACTATCATGTGACCGGTTCATCAACCGTCCCACCGTGGGGTAATCACTTTCCCGGAAGGCTTCAAGGGCCTCTTGTGCTCTTGCCATTTCGTCAATGACGTGAAGGCTCCGCCGCCGGGCTGACTCGGGCAGAGTGCCCACGCGGTCACTCAGATCCGTCTTGCTGAAGTCCCTGAGGGAACGTCCAGACCTTCCGGCTGAAAGGAGCTTCAAGCACGCCTCACACTGGGCTCTGGCTCTGCCGGATGACAAATCAAAGGAACTCGGAGGAACCCTGGAATTGATCAAAGTCAACCCTCCGGCTTCTGGGGAGAAAGCGATCTGTTGCCACTCGAGGGTTCGGGTGTCGATAAAAAAAAGGTGGTCTTCCTGACCGAAGGCCTGGACGTAGGAAGTAGCTGCGGTGGGTAAAAGGTGTTCGCCGTGGCCGAGGTAGATGGTCTCAGCTTTCTGGGCAAGCTGGATGAGCTGGGGTACACTGAGTCCGGTTTGGAAAAACTCGTTGAAGGCAAAAGCAGAAGCCAGACAAAGAGCTTGAGACGACCCGAGTCCGATACCCTGCGGAATATCGCTAAAGATGGTGAAATCCAGCCCCTCGATGTGGATACCGAGCTGGGCAAAGCCAGCAAGCACACCCTTGGGGTAGTTGGCCCACCGGTCTTCTTTACGGAACTTCAAGTTGGCAACCGAGGTTTTCTTTCGCTCGTTGTATTCTCTCGAGAAAAAACGGACTAGGGAGTCTGGCCGCGGGGAAATCGCCACAAAAAGGCGCAGGGAAATCGCTACTGAAAGGACCAAACCTTTGGCAAACTCGGTATGATCTCCTAGAAGACTGGCCTTGCCAGGCGCAGACGCCAGCACGGTCGCAGCCGCGCCATACTCCTTAAAATGCACGTCTTGGCAAGCATCGAGCTTCTGGTTCAACAAGGATTTCCTTTGAGCCAGTGTAAAGGCAAAAGCTAGATTATTCAACTTTTTTTTCCTATAATGCGTTCTATGCCAGTTGTTTTGCTCGCAGCGGTAGGCCTTTCTTCCGTGGTGGTTTCGCTCGCCCAACCCAACGACTTATTTTTGCTGGGCCACTCTTGGCTGACGCTGATAGGTTGGGTTCCGCTGTTCTGGGCACTGCGCAACAGCACATCCAACCGCATGGCTGCCGGTATGGGCGCCCTCTTTGGCTTGCTGACGACCCTGATGCAGGATTACTGGCTGGCCTTCTTTCAAGACTATGCCGTTTGGACCATTGCCGGACCCGCTTTGGGACTGGCGGGTTATGGTGCCTTGCTCGGGCCTGCGCTGCGTACGTTTCTGCGGCTCAGGCACGATGCACGCCCGTTTGCTGTCGGTGCTCTGTGGGCGGTCTTTGAGTTTCTGAAGTCCAACGGGTTCCTCGGGTTTCCTTGGGGCTTGGCGGCCTACCCGTTGCACCAGTGGCCGGTGTTCCTTCAGGTCCTCGACCTGACCGGCATCGGATTTCTCACTTTTCTGGTGATCTCCCTCAATGCGTGGTTTTCTGAGCTCGTGGACGCTCACCCTCGGGCCACCGTACAAGGCGGACTTTTCTTGGTGGTCCTTGTTTCCATGACGGCCAGCTATGGATTGTGGAGTTTGGGCCATCCACAAGTGGGTACCAAACAGTTGAACCTTTTGCTGGTTCAGCAGAATAGTGATCCTTGGCGCTCAGGTGACGACTTGGTGCCACTTCAGGCTTCGGTAAAGGAAAGTCTCGAGGGACTAAAGACCGGCTCGCCGGATCTCGTGGTATGGAGTGAAACCGCACTGAGGTATCCACTTCAGGAGTGGCGGCCCTATTACGAGCGAAACCCGGCCAAGAGTCCTTTGTTCAAGGTCATTCGCGCCAATAAACCTTACTGGTTGTTCGGCAACCCTTACTTCCAAGACTATGACCCCGAAAAAAAAATCCGGGGTGGTGGTGTCAATGCGACAGTGCTCATGAATCCTCAGGCGCAGATTATCGACTATTACGGAAAAGTTCAGCAGGTACCGTTTGCGGAGTACATCCCCTATTGGGAAGTTCCAGCGGTGCAAAGTTTCTTTATTCACACGGTAGGACTAGCGGGGAGTTGGGAACTCGGAAGACAACTCACCGTTTTTCAGGTTCCGGTTGGCAAAAGCACGGTGCGTTTTTCGACGCCAATCTGCTTTGAAGACGCCTTTCCGTGGGTTAACCGGGCCATGGTGGCCAAGGGTGCCGAAGTGCTGATCAACCTTACGAATGACTCTTGGTCGCACCGAGACTCCAGCCAGAACCAGCACTATGTGGCCTCAGTGTTCAGGACGGTGGAGAACCGGGTTCCACTAGTACGTTCGACCAATACTGGGGTCACCTGCATCATCGGATCGGATGGAATCGTCCTCGCCGGGCCCCTACCTTCCTTTCAGCCCGGCCACCTCAATGTTCGTCTTTCCCTACCCGAGCAACGCCCGCTTACGTTCTACAACCAGTGGGGCGACTGGCCTGTAGCATTCTTCGCAATTTTGTTACTCTTGGTCCTGGTTTGGGAGCTTCGGAGGGCCCGGTGGTGAAACTAAGAATACTTGCCTTAGCTCTGGCCTGGTTTTTCACGCTTCCAGGGAGCGCACAATCTACCTTCCCTGCCGATGCCATTTCCCTCTTGGGACAGGGCAAAACCTCAGAGGCCAAAGTCCTCGCTCAGGCTGTTCACCTCAAAGACCCGACAAACTCTGAGGCCCTCATCGTACTGGGAACCGCGGCTTTGTATGACGGTGTGGTGTACCGCTATGAAGAAACCATTTACCATCCGACCGTGGATTCGAGGGCCCAAGCCACCGCAGTAGTCTCCTTGCCAGGGGTGCAATCAGCGGAAGCCTTCTGGAAACAAGTTCCAGCCCAGGATCCAAACTCTTCGGTTTGGGAAGACCTCTGTGGCCTGTATCAGGATTGCGGAAACTTCAAGTTAGCTCTGGAAGCAGGGAGGCAAGCCATCTTGGCGAATCCCACGAAAGAGGCCTTGCTGAACCGGGTGGCCTATCTGGCCGGTTTAGCCCAGAACTGGGGTGAAATGGTGACCCTCCTGACCAAGTCTCACGACCTGAGGACTGCCCAGCTCTACCGCTCTTTGGATTTGTGGAGGACCAACGACCCGAGTTGGAAAGCGCAGGTTCGCGCCTTCCTAGCTATGCCGGGACCCCCGATCACCGGAAGCAAGTTGGCCGCATGGCTGGTTAGTGATCAACTGCGTGATACCGACACAGGCTACCAAGACCTTCTGAAAGTGGAACCGGGGTTTCCCAACCTAGTGGTCAAACAGAAATATGCGGAACGATTTGGCGAGGTCTTTACCGTTCGTTTGGATTTGGCGCGGAACTTGAGCCAATACGGCAACTACGACCGAGCCCTCGAAATTTACCTCGATCTTCGCCGCCGCCAACTGGCAAAGACCCCCGAGGAGAAAGCCGCTCTCGCGCTCAATGAGGCTTGGGCTTGGGAAGCGGCAGGCCGTTTTTCGGAGGCCAACTCCGCCTGGAAAGCTGTAGCCAACGCGAAAGATTTTTACGCCCGCAGCGCTGCTTGCTGGTTTTTAGGAAGAAACGCCTGGGAATCTGGACAATTGGCGGAAGCCCGCAGCTGGTGGCAACAGATCTCCCTCGAACCCGCCCGAAGCAAGTATGCCGGTTGGGCTGCGTCGGAACTCAAGAAGCTCAACTGACGCAAAAATATTCCCTGAACAACGTCGGGGACTCCGCCCTAGCCTATTCTTGGTCCAACCTGCGGTTGGATCCCGATGAATGGCTAGGACTCCGCCCTAGCCATTCATCGACTTCAAGAAGGCATCGTTGGTCTTGGTCTTGCGCATTTTGTCGATGAGAAGCTCCGAAATCTCCATGTCTTCCATGGGGTTGAGCACCTTGCGCAACACCCAAAGCTTATTCATTTCTTCTTCCATGAGCAGGAGTTCTTCCTTGCGTGTACCAGACTTCTTGATGCTGATCGCTGGAAAGAGCCGGCGGTCGGAAAGCTTGCGGTCGAGATGGATTTCCATGTTGCCGGTGCCCTTGAACTCTTCAAAAATAACCTCATCCATTCGGCTTCCGGTATCGACGAGCGCCGTAGCAACTATAGTCAGACTACCGCCACCCTCTATGTTGCGCGCCGCACCGAAGAAGCGCTTAGGCTTGTGCAGGGCGTTGGAATCGACACCGCCAGAGAGAATCTTGCCACTGGTTGGCACCGTCTGGTTGTAAGCCCGCGCCAAACGGGTAATGGAATCGAGCAAGATCACGACGTCTTTTTTGTGCTCGACCAGCCTGCGGGCCTTTTCCATCACCATTTCGGCTACCTGAACGTGACGGTTTGCCTGCTCATCAAAGGTAGAGGCGATGACTTCACCCTTGACCGTTCGCTGCATGTCAGTGACTTCTTCGGGGCGTTCGTCAATCAACAAGACGATGAGAAAAACTTCAGGATGGTTCTCTGTTATCGCGTTGGCGATCTTTTGCATGAGCACCGTCTTGCCTGTGCGGGGTGGCGAAACAATCAGACCGCGGCTTCCCTTCCCGATGGGGCAAAACAAATTGATCAAACGTGTAGAGACGTCACCGCCGACGGTCTCCATATTGAGGCGAGTGTCGGGATACAGCGGCGTCAGGTTGTCAAAGGGAATGCGGGTCTGGGCCACGGAAGGGTCATCGTAGTTAACAGAATCGACCTTGAGCATGGCGAAAAACCGCTCGCCGTCCTTGGGAGGCCTGATTTGTCCATAAACCGTGTCACCGGTTTTCAAGTTGAAAAGCCGAATCTGACTGGGGCTAATGTACACGTCGTCGGTACCCGCAAGGTAGGAGTTCTGGGGTGAACGGAGAAAACCATAGCCATCGGGCAGAATTTCCAGTGCGCCGTAGGAGTAAACGACACCACGTTGGTCGGAATGCGACTTCAGCACCTGGAAGATAATGTCCTGCTTCTTCATGATGTTGAGGTCTTCGTGCGACATTCCGTACGAGAGGGCCTTCTCACGCAGATCAATCATCACCATGGCAGTCAGGTCGTTAATGACAACTTTATTGGACTCGTCGAAGTTATAGGTCTCCGGCTTCATCTGGGCCAAGCGGTCCCGGGTTCGCGGATCGAGACGGTCGCTACGCTCCGGGCGGTCTCGGTCGCCTCGAGCCTGTCGGTCTTGGCGCTCACCACGAAACTCTCTTCCCTCTCGGTTATTGCCGGGTCTGCGTTCACGGTCTCTTTCGCGTCCTTGGGTGTTATTGCCGCTATTACCGTTGTTTCTGTTGCGGAAGTTCTGTTTCCCTTCATGGTCGCGAGGCGGTTCCTGGCCAGTAGTCGGTACCGGCTCGCTGGAAACCGACGGACCTTGGTCGGCAACAGTTGACGGCACCGATGGGTCATCGCCGTCTTTCACGAGTTCGACACGAATTTTGCGTCTTGGCCGCTTCGCAGCAATAGTTGTGTCGGGAGCTTCGGGGGAAAGATCGAAGGTTTCACCTTCTTGTGTGCTCATGGCACCTCCAGGAATGGTAGTTGTCAAGGATAGTCTTAAGGGTGGATGGGGGGACGCGGCTGGTAGAGCCACAGAAAAGATGATATTCGTATTATCAGGCGGTTCGCTCGGACTGTCAAGCCACGAGCTCGCCAGCAATCAGAGAGTCTCCAGCGACTGCTTCAGTTGCGTGGCAGTTGCTGAGAAAATATCTAAGGAATCCGAGTTCTTGAGCATTTCCACTCTGCCCTCAAACACCACTCCGTCTTCCATTTTCAACTCTGAAGTGCGGACATTACCGAAAACTTTGCCGGTTGACAACATTTCGGTCTGATTCGTCGCCTCGATGTTGCCCTTGACAGATCCTGCGACGATAATCGCTCCCACTTTTATTTCAGCCACGATCTCGGCACCCTTACCGACAACCAAGGTTCCCTGGGACTCAATTCGTCCTTCACAACGCCCGAGGATTTTCAAGGATTCTCCAAAGCGCAACACACCTCGGAAGACGGTTTCAGGTCCGAGTACGGTTTTGAAATCCTGCACACTGGGAGCAGATGGGTTGGGATTCATTTGTGGGTCATCGTAAACACGCCATCCCAGTCTTCCGGCGGAGGGTTCTCAATCAGATCTCGGCAACGTTTGGCATATTCCTTGGAGGGACCATCGAGAGGGTCAATCGCCAGCGCGCGTTCGAAAAACCTGAGGCCCTCTGGAAACTGCATGAGTTTGTAGCATTTCCGTCCGGAAGCGAACAGATTGAGGACTTCCTGTTTTTCGGCGCTGATCATGCTCGCTCCTTGCCTTCAGGTCGCAGAACTGTGGAAATGTTTTTGGAACTTCTCTTCAAGATCCTGCAGAGTTACTTCCGACTGCTTTAGCCGGGCCCCTTCGGACTGCAGATCCTGAATCTCGTCACGTAGGCCCTCCAGAGCGGCCAGCACTTCCTCGCCTTCCTTGACTACCATCTGCTGGAAGGCCGCGATGCCAGGTTTGCTGCCTAGGTCGAGGGCCTTCGCCGTGGTGATCATCTCATCCATAGGCCTTTTAAGGTGGTCGGTAAAATATAAAAGCGACTGGTTGAGACTTTCGATAAGGGCTAGGCGTCTTTCTCGATTGACCACCTGATGGGTCAATTCCTTGTTTCGCAGAACCGCGCGGATGCGTGCAAGCACCTCAGAGAAATTGAACGGCTTGGTGATGTAGTCCTCGATGCCGAGCTCGAAACCTTCTATTTTGTCCTTGACGGCATCCATGGCAGAAAACATGACAATGGGGATGTCTCTATAATGCTCATAGGCCTTACTTTTCTTTAAGATTTTGGTGAGTTCCCAACCCGTCATTTTGGGCATAATGTTGTCAAGAATAATCAGATCGGGTTTGTCTTGCTGAATCATTTCTAGGGCTTCTTCGCCGTCTTCAGCCATGACGACCTCAAAACCGAGTCGGGAAAGCATCACGTCGAAGAAATCGAGGTTAACTGGCTCATCATCGACGATCAGGATTTTGCCTTTCAGTGACACGTTTTTTCCCCTCAGGCTGATCTTCCTATAGGTTGTCCCCCTTGTCAATCGCATTAGGTTCGGGCTTTGGCCGGCGAACCGCCTCGAAGGAACTAAAGACCTGCAAAATGAGCAGGAGGACCAATAAAATGATTTCCCAGTCGCCCCAGAGGGCGTAAAGGGGGGGAGAACCCGAAGATAGGACAACGCTATGAACAAGCACTTCTCTTACTCCAATTGGCAGGGAAGCAATGATCTGCCCGCGGGAGTCCACAGCAACCGTGCGGCCATCATTTCCGGCTCGCACTAGGGGGGTTCGAGTCTCCAGGGTGCGAAAGACTGCTGCGGCTAAATGCTGGTTTTTCGAGGCCGTTCCCAGACTCCAGGAATCGTTGGTTAAGTTCACCAGAAGTCGGGCCCCTTGCCGAACCATGGTTCGGCTGACCTCAGAAAAGGCGTCTTCATAGCAGATGGGAGTGCCCAAAACAATGCCTCCGGCCTTGATTACCGTCACCGCCTTGCCGGCTTCCCAGAAATGGGAGCCGTTATCCTCCAGGAACTTCGCCACCTGGGGTAACTGTTCACGCCAGGGAAAGCCTTCGGTAAAGGGCACCAACTTAGTTTTCAGGTAGGTACCAGTCCAACCCTGGTCCCAAACCCGCGCAGCGTTGTAGTCCACACGAGTGACGCCGTCCGGGGCCAGAACGCCGTGATCGTTCCCAATCACAAAAGCCACCTTGGTCGTTTTGAGGAAGGTTTCTAGGGTTTTGACCAACTGCCAGGAAGCGGGGTCAGTGCGGTAGCGAGTATGCCACTCGATGGCCGGAACAAATGCCGTCTCCGGCCAAACAACCAGGTCAGGGCTTTGGGTAAGCCCCCGGCGAGAAAGGTCTATCAGGACGTTAAGGGCCTCCCCATAGGCTTGCACACCTCCTACCCAGGGGTCGCGGACATTCTGCACGAGCGCAACGGTCACTTTGGCGCCCTCTTCGGGGCGAGAGAGCATCCACCAGCCGTAGGTGAAGTTGGCAGCCAGCAGTAACGCTGCCAGCACGAGTTCCCTAACCGTCACGAGTGCGCCTAACCACGACACCATGAGGGCCGCGGGCACGGCCATCAGGAAGGTAAGTCCGGTGGTACCAAACAGGTCTACACTCTGGATGGCTAGCGGAAAAAAAGCTTGGGTTGTAGATAGGGCGCCGTAGGGAAAGGCCCAAGGGCCCAAGGTACGACCCCATTCAAAGAGGGCCCAAAGCGCAGCTTGGGACCACCAGGCCCGTGGAATCCAGCGCCAAAGGAGGCCGGAAACCAAAAAAACTGCGACAAATTGGGGAAGGACAATCAAAATAACGATGGGAAAGGCCAAGGGGTGAAAACTGGTGAGCCAGAAGGTGGACACCAGAAACAGGGTGAACCCGAACACCAGAGCACCCACCAGGCATCCAAGCCAGCGGTGTCGACGTGTAAAATGGAATACAGGAAGCAAGGCAACCCAGCCCAAGAACCCTAAACCCTCAGGAAACAGCTCATTGGGAAGGGCCAAGGTAAGGGCTAAGGCCCCCAGGACCAGGGTTAGGAGGTCAAGCCCGGACGCAATGAGCGTCCGCACAGACTACTCGCGCAGTTCCCAGGTTTTCTTCTTCAGGTCCTTACCGGGCCGGAAGACAGTGACCCCATGATTCTGCACAGGAACCACCTCACCTGTCTTTGGGTTTCTCGCTTTCTCGCGGCCCTTGCGGGTGCGAATTTCGAAGGTTCCAAAGCCACGGAGTTCAACCACACGGTCATCCGTCAGTGCGTCTTTGACCTCGTCAAAAAACTGGTCTATGACCCCGTGAATGATTTTTCGATTCACTTGGGTTTTTTCAAAAATGGCCTCGATGATCTCGGCCTTGGTCAGCTTGGGAGTGGACACAAGAGCTCCTCAAGGAAAAGATTGTTGGTTCAGACAGAAACATTTGCCAAGCGTTTTGCTAGGCGGGACAATTTGCGGGCAGCAGTATTCTTATGGACGTGGCCCTTGCGGGCGGCAGTGGCCAAAGCCTTCTGGACTTTGACGAACCTTTCGCCGGCAGTAACCTTATCGGACTCGGCCAATGTAGCTTCAAAGGTCTTCACCGTAGTGCGAACCATACTTTTGTAGGACTTGTTCGCCAGGCGGCGGGTCAGATTCTGGCGTATACGTTTTTTGGCAGATCTGGAATTGGCCAAGGGGCTCACCTCTCGTTAAGTTATTGTTTTACAACAGAAAAGGAAACTAGCAAACTCCCCCACGACCTGTCAAGTGAAGCACTGGAGAGGAGGCCCAAAATTCCGTATATTGAGGGGCAGTGCTGAAAACCTTTGCCTCCCTCCTTCCCTACCTCCGGCGCTACGCTTGGTGGTATTTTGCCGGACTTGCTTGCCTCTTGCTGACCAATGCAGGACAAATTCAGTTTCCTCAGTGGCTCAAGCAGGCCGTCAACGCCATTGCGTCAGGGCACCCGGAGGTAACCCAGATCAGCAGCCTTATGGTGGGAATGGCGGCCACGGCTCTGGTCATTGCGCTCGGACGCGTCGGTTGGCGTGTGTTTATCATCGGAGCCGCACGCCGCATTGAGAAAGAGTTGCGTCAGGACCTGGTTGACCATCTGTTGTCGATGCCGGCCTCTTGGTTTGCCGGCCAACGTATCGGTGACCTTATGGCACGCGCCACAAACGATATTGAAGCGGTGCGCATGGCTATCGGTATGGTACTGGTGGCGCTCACGGATGCGGTGACCATCTCAGGCGCGATTTTAGTGTTTCTTCTCATTCAAGACCCGCTACTCGGGCTTATTATCGTCTCGCCTCTGCCGGTGATCACGGTACTCATCGTCGTGTTTGGTGGAAAAGTGGGCGTGCTTTTCAAGAAAGTTCAGGAAGAATACTCCTCACTGAGCACCTTTGCTCAGGAAAACCTGGCAGGCAGCCGCGTGGTCAAGGCGTTCGTTCAGGAAGCTTCCGTCGATGCCCGCTTTCGTCGGGCCAACGAGGCCTACTTGGATGCCAACATGGAGCTAGTAAAGCTCTGGGGCTTCTTTTTTCCCATCATCTCCGCCTTGTCGGGCTTATCGGCGTTGTTTCTCCTGTACTGGGGTGGACAAGATGTAATGAGCGGGAAACTCAGCCCGGGAGACTTCACCGCCTACCTTTCCTACCTGGGCATGCTCATCTGGCCCCTTATGGGCGCGGGTATGGTGGTCAACTGGCTTCAGAGGGGTGCTGCGAGCCTGTTACGCCTGCGCGAAGTACTCGACACCAAACCGACCATCGTAGCCGAAGGGGACTTGCCCCGGCCCAAGAACTTTGATCTTGAGTTCCGCAACCTGAGCTTTGCCTATAGTTCCGAAGGCCCCACCGTGCTGAGCAACTTGAACTTTAGGATTCCGCAGGGCCAGTTTGTGGGCGTGCTGGGCAGGGTGGGCAGCGGCAAGACAACCCTGGCAGCCCTCCTCCCGCGCACCTTCGACCCGCCCGCAGGCACGGTGTTCCTTGGAGGCCAAGACATCCGCAACTACAGGCTGGACGACCTTAGGTCGTGTTTCAGCGTGGTTCCTCAGTCGACCTTTTTGTTTTCCGATACTATCCGTAACAACATCGCCTTTGCGCGTCCCGAGACTCCCGACGATCGGCTGAGGGTTCTCGCCGAGCTTTCGACCATCAGCCGGGACATCGAAGCCCTCAGCCAAGGCTGGGAGACAGAGGTGGGAGAAAGGGGCATCACCCTTTCAGGGGGACAGAAACAGCGGCTCTCACTCTCGCGGGCCCTCAATGTCGATGCCCCCATCCTCTTGCTCGACGATGCACTCTCCGCTGTCGACCTCGATACCGAAGAAAAGATCATCGACCACCTAAAAGCGACACGGTTAGGGAAAACCAACCTGCTAATTTCGCACCGGGTGGCTACCCTGCGGCATTGTGACGTGGTGCTGGTTCTCGATAAGGGCCGCATCGTCGACTTTGGGACACACGCCGAGCTCATGGCCCGGGAGGGCTTTTATGCAGAAACTGCCCGCCTCCAGCATGTCGAGTTCGTTGTAGGGGGCTCGCCATGAGCGAAGAAATCCGCGGGCTCGACCTCAAGATTCTCTCGAGATTGATGGGGACCCTCAAAGCCTACCGATGGCAGGTCGTCACATCGGTAGTCGCTCTGGGGATGGGTGCCCTTTCGGAGTTGGCCGTACCGTTGCTGTTGCAGAACGGTATCGACAAAGGTCTGCTGGCGCACGATTTAGCGCACCTGACGCTTGTCAGTGCCGGCATTCTGGCCAGCATCGTGGTCACCATGATGACGTCATTTTATCAAGTCTACATGCTTTCCAAAATTTCCCAGAGCGTGATGCTCGACCTCCGCACCAGCCTCATGGCCCGTTTTCAGCGCCAGAGTTCGGCTTGGCTGTTGTCTCACCCGCAGGGCAGGCTGGTTTCGGCGGTCACGAGCGATGTCTCAACTCTCAGCGAGTTCTTCAACACGCTGTTCACCTCGCTGCTCAAGGACTTTGTGATGATGGGCGGCGTTGTCGTGGCTTTGTTTGTCCTCCATCCGCTGCTGGCCTTTTGGACTGTGGTGACTCTCCCGCCGGTGTTCGTGCTGGTGTTGCTGTTTGGAAGTTGGAACCGCAAAGCCAACCGGAGGGTTCGGGCGCAAGTGAGCCGGGTCAATGCCTTTCTGTCGGAGCACCTTCAGGGAATTGGAGTGGTTCAGCTGTTTGGGCGGCAAAAGGCGGCCCGCGCCACCTTTTCGCAAGAGAATACTGAACTTTTGGCGGCCAACCTGGCCGAAAGGACCATCGACGCCGTATTCAGGCCGCTGATCGACGTCTTATGGGCGGTGTCACTGGGCTTTCTGGTTTGGTTTGGCACCCAGTTGTTCCTGCATCCTGATTCATCGGGGACCCTCACAGTGGGTGTCCTGATTGCCTTCATCACGCTGGTAAGCCGGTTCTACAACCCGGTCGCCAGCCTTGCTGAAAACTTCACGGCCCTGCAGTCGGCAATGGCAGGAGCGGAGCGGGTGTTTCACTTTCTCGAGACCGAAGTCATGGTTCCCGATCGCGGCCATTTGGCCCTCGGCGAGGCTCCCCATGCCAACATCGAGTTTCGCGAGGTCAGGTTCCGTTACCTTCCGGAAGAGCCGGTTCTCCAGGGACTCACCTTCAAAGTTCTCGAAGGGCAAACAGTGGCCCTCGTGGGTACCACTGGTGCCGGAAAAACCACCATCACCAGCCTCCTGACCCGCCTGTGGGATATCGATTCCGGCGCCATTCTTTTTGGCGGTAATGATTTGCGGGATTACCAGCTGTCCTCGCTCCGGGGCGGGATTCAAAGTGTGCTGCAGGATGTGTTCCTGTTTTCTGGAACAGTGTTCGACAACATTGATCTAGGTCGTGGTCTACCGCGAGGTCGTATCGAGGAAGTGTGCCGCCAGGTGCAGGCCCACGGATTCATACAGGCTCTTCCCCTCGGCTACGACACCTTGCTGAACGAGGGGGCCACCAACTTATCCTCTGGCCAGCGGCAATTGGTTTCGTTCGCACGCGTGTTGGCCCAAGACCCGAAGGTGCTCATCCTCGACGAAGCTACCGCCAACATCGACACTGAAACCGAGGGGATGATACAGCAGGCTCTCCAGGTGCTTCTCAAGGACAGAACCAGCCTTGTGATTGCGCACCGTTTGTCGACGATACGCAAAGCCGACCGCATCCTTGTCCTCGACCGGGGAATCATAGCCCAGTCGGGTACCCACGAAGAACTGCTAGCTCAAGGCGGGCTCTACGCAGACGTGTATAAGTTGCAGTTTGAGTCCTCCAGCGACTAAAAGCCCATCAGCCCGCCCCTTGATATCGCGGTTTTGGCTAAGCCGACAACGATGCGACGCACGGAGCGTACTCTATGTACGCGAGTACGGAAGCAAGGCGGAGGCGACGCCAAAACCGCGAGATCAAGGGGTGCTTAGTGGCGGAGGTCGACGAGAAGGCCGTTCAGCTCATCCACCTTACTCAGAATTTCCAAGTGGTCTTTCTGGTTGGAAAGAACGTAGGCTCCAAGCTTGTCGAGTTTATCGTTGATGACTTGTAGCAGGGCGTATTTAGGCTTCTTCATGTCCTTTCGCATACGGCCTTCCACTTCGGTCAACTCCAACGAACTCGCCACGATGAGCTGAATGAAGCGCCCTACCGACTTCTTGTAGGCAACGACGTTCTCCGGGCTCGGATAGCGCGCTAGCTCCTGCCCGGCGAGGTGCACGCTGTCGAGAAGAGTTTCCAGCTCGGCCTCACTAGGAGCGACGCCACCGGCACCAGCAGTGCCGATCGAAGGGGCCGATTCGTCACGATTCCTCAGCAGGCCCAGAAACCCTGTGTTAGGCTTGGATTCAGCTTTTTTGGGCTTGCGGGCTTCGTCTCGGGAAGGAAGGGGGGGGCCGCCGGGAAACGGTGCCCCTACTCTATCCACGGCTGGAGCCCACCAGATCGGTAGGAGTATGGACGCGGGCTGCGGTGTCGATTTTTAGGGTGTAAGCCTTTTCCGCCAGCAGCGGATGCTCACCGGTTTCACGGATGCGGGGTGTGGCACAACACGAACCATCGAGCACAACGCCCGCCTCCATCGCAATTCGGGGCGCATAGAGGTTGCCAATTACCAGCGCTGTCGAAAGCAAAGTAATTTTCTCGGTAGCGGAAAGGTTGCCCTTGATGATGCCACCCACCACAATGTCGCGAGCCGTGAGGTGCCCTTTCACGCGGCCATGGCGCCCAATCATGATTCGTCCCTCAGTATGAGCAGACCCCTGAAAATCGCCGTCGATCCGAAAAAATCCGGTTACCGACATCTCACCTTTGAACGTGGAGTTCTCACCGATGATGCTGTTGATGAATACGGTGGGATCGCCCTCAGGAGAACGCATCAAGGGTCCTTTTGGTCGAACAGATCGCTGGAGAAACTTAAGTATTTGGTGGGGTCGACCACCTGGGTACCGATGCGCACCTCGTAATGCAGGTGAGGTCCGGTCGACAAGCCAGTTGAGCCAAGAGCTCCAATAACCTGACCACGGACAATGTCTTGACCCTTGGACACATAGATTCGCGAAAGGTGCCCGTAACGGGTCGAGAACCCGTAGTTGTGCTTGATGTCAATGTAGTTGCCGAATCCCAAGGCTTCGAAGTCGGTTTTGAGGACTTTGCCGTTGGCGGTAGCCACGACCGGCGTGCCCTGCTGCTGGGCGATGTCGATGCCCTTGTGCAGGTACCATTGGCCAGTGAACGGGTGAACCGAGGGGCCAAAAGGGGTCGTGATCCAGCCCCGCACGTTGGCCAAGGGCCAAAGCGTAGGAATGTCCACCAGCAACGACTTTTGTGCCGAAAGGGCGTTGCTCACCTGAGCCAGCGGTTCAGTGGAATCGGCCAGGTAGGAACGGAGATTTTTCAACTCGCCGATTTCACGCACGGCTCCCTGATCCACTTCCTGCAGGCTGAGTAGTGAAGCCAGATCGCCCCGCACCTGCGTGTCTGCGGTTGCTTTGCGGGTTGGAACACCCACCACACCCAGGGTGGAGTTCAGTGAAGATTCAAATTGTTTGGCCACGGTCCGAAGTTGTGCCACTTCCTCTCGAACGCGGTCGATGTTGGCCTGAGAGGATTCCAAGGTGTCAGTCTTCTGGGCCAACAGGCGGTTGAGGCCCGTATAGCTTGCTGAGTACCAAAGCAACGCACCCAAGACCGAGCCGCCAAGCAACACCAGAAAACCGAAGGCAAACACGGAGATTTTGAAGTTCACGATGCGCTTTTCCGAATGCGGAATCAGCATGATTGTGAAGTTTTGGCGGCCCACGGTCCACACCCGTTTCCAGAACGCCACGAGGCGCTGAAACAGGCCACGGTAACCTTTCTGGACACTGCGGGCCACTTGGGCCTCGAGCTGTTTGTACTGCCTGACAGGTGACAAGCCCGATTCCCTCCAGAACGCTCGGATAATGGTTTGCAGATTACCCGCAAAATACCCGGTTGTCAATTCAAGGTTGACCAAGAGGCTCAACTGTTGTAAATTTCGGCAGAAGATCCCGGTCTCTTAATCCCTGACATGCCTTTCGCGCCTCGCTGGAGTGTTCCATGAAACTGTTTGATACACATTCTCACATGAGCCTCATTCACGATGACCACATCGAGCAGTTGTTGTTGGCCCAAGAGGCAAAGCGGGAGAATGTGCTTGGGATTCTCAGCATTACAAACAACATACAGGACTTCTTTGTAGTCCATGAGAACCTGAAGACCGCTTCGAACATTTACTACGCCATTGGTGTTTCACCTTCGGAAGTTTCCCATCCGGGACGCGACTGGGAGCAAAAAGTCATGCAAGGAGCCTTGCTCGACAGGGTCGTGGCAATAGGTGAGACGGGTCTCGACTACGAAAAGAAATACGGAGACAAAAAGAGCCAGATTGACCTTTTCCTGCGCCAACTCGAACTAGCCGGCAGGCTCAACCTACCGGTTGTGGTTCACAACCGGGGTGCCGGCGAGGACGTACTATCCATATTGCGCGACAAGCTGCCGAGCCGTGGCGCTATCCTGCACTGCTACAGCGAAGACGTCGCCTTTGCGCACAAGGCCCTCGACCTTAACGTGTACATCAGTTTTGCTGGAAACGTGACCTACCGCAACGCCCGCAGCATTCAGGAGACGGCCATCGAAATGCCTCTCGACCGCATGCTCATCGAGAGCGAAAGTCCTTTTCTGATTCCCAGTGAACACCGCGGCAAGCGCAATAAACCGAGTTACCTTCCTAGTACGCTCTACCACATAGCCGAATTACGCAACGAAGACCCCGAAAAGGTGGCCGACCAGGTGTGGGAAAACTCGCTCTCCGTGTTCGGACTCACCGGAAAAATCTAGTCTCGGGGAACGGACAACTACAGTTCGAGCGTGACGCTCACCGGGCAGTGGTCGCTGCCCATGACCAAGGGATGGATCTCGGCAGCCTTGACTTTGTCTTTGAGGCTGGCAGAAACCATAACGTAGTCGATCCTCCACCCTGAGTTTTTGGCTCGGGCGTTGCCGAAGTTGCTCCACCACGTGTAATGGCCGTTACCCCGCGTGAATAGGCGAAAGGTGTCTATAAACCCTGCGTCGACCATGGCCTGAAAACCTGCGCGCTCCTCGTCAGTGAAGCCGTGTTTGCCTTTGTTGCCTTTGGGGTTGGCAAGGTCGTCTTCGGTATGGGCCACGTTAAAATCGCCACAGAACACCACAGGTTTGGTCTTCTCCAAGTGCTTGCAGTAGGCCAGAAAGGCAGGATCCCACTGTTTTTGTCGCAAAGGCACCCGGCTGAGGTCTTCTTTGGCATTCGGGGTATAGACAGTTACGACAAACACTTGCGGGTATTCGACAACAAGCACCCGTCCTTCGGTATTCGGGTCGCCGTAGGCGTCAGGACCCATGGAAAACCGCTTCTGAATCTCGTCGGGGATTCCGTTGCGCACAGAAACCGGTGTGGTCTTGCTGAGCACGGCGGTGCCGGAATAGCCCTTCTTGACCGCGGAGTACCAGTACTCGGTGTAGCCAGGGGCGTTCACGTCAGCCTCGCCGGCCTGGGCCTTGGTCTCTTGCACGCAAAAAACATCAGGATTGTTCTCAGTGAGGAAGGGCAACAAAGCATCTTTTTTGAGCACAGAACGGATGCCGTTGACGTTCCAGGAAGTGATTTTCATGACCTGAGGATAGCTTACCGGAACAGTTTGCGTCCATGGGATTTGAAAGGCTTACCGCTGCTCAAAACAACAGAGTCAGCGTAATAACGTTAAGGGTACTGTCGCGGAGTTGGGTGATAGCACCATCAAACTCGACGCCAACCTTGCTACATTCTTCGGTGAGGTAGCTGAAATAGTACAGTCCGAGTTCGGCGTTGTTGCCAGCGCCTTCGCCAGAGGCATCCTTGTAGAAGTCGACGAGACTGCGCTTAATGGTGTCGGGAGTTTTGGCCTCTTCACCGGGCTTTAGCGCAGGTTTCTTATTCTCGAGCGTTGCAGAATCCTTGCTAAAAATCTTGATTTGCAGACGTTCCCGACCAATTTGAGTCTTTGACGACTCGCCGCCAACCCTCCAGCTGAGAAAGACGTTCTGATTGCGCAAGCGCATCTCTTCTACGATCATTTTTCGCATTTCGGTGTCTTGATTGATCAGCACGGGTTCGAGGGTGCCCTTGTAGCGAACCTTGGCAAAGTTTTGCAGATTGGTGTTCTCCGCCATGATGGCTAGCTCTATGCTCATCATCGAAAGGAAGTCCGAAATCTTGCTTTTTACCATGAAGTCCTTGAGAGTCGACTCCACCTCGGCAAGAAAAGAAGACAGTTCCTTGTTCTCTCGGAACTTGACAAAAACAGACCACACAAACGGACGCAAGGTGGTGAGAAACTTGTCGGCAAGAAAAATCTGCAGGTTCTTTTCTTCGGGCAAAAGAGTATCGTTGAGCTGTACCGACTTAACGATCGAGGCGATGATTCCCTGTTTTATGGCGGTAACGAAGGGCTTGTTGACCTCCAAGGACGCTGCGAGTTGCGCTTCCCCCACCGGGGTATTACGGTCTATGGGGCTGTCAGAGTGGGCCAGGTTCCAGCTTCTAACCACTGCAGAGTCCAAAAGCTTACCGAAGATGATCTCGTCAAACTTGCGGTAAAGCATGCCATAGGTGATCAACTTCGACAGGTCAATCACATCTTGGCGTTTGGTCATGTACTCAGGGCGACTGGTTTCGAGGACGGCGACATAATTCACAAGCAACATTTTCTGCACCGAGGCAGGGGAGAAGGTGTCGAAGTAGATTCCGTACTGATCCACCTCATCAACCGTCTTGAACTTGGTCAGCTTCTTGTTTCCTTTCAGGAAAAAACTGATTCCCGTCTCGTTGAAGACTATCTTCATAGGGAGCTCTAGAACTTTCTTGCGTTTTTCCTCTGCCATCAGCTTACTTACCAGTGCTCGTGCGAAACTAACCGTGCCAGAGGCAAACGGTTGTGCTCTACGGTGGGTGTCTCAGCCGGAAAGCCAACCACAAGGAGCAGGACGACCCGCATCGAATACGGTACGGTCAGCAAATCGCGGACTTCGTCTTCATTGAAAGTGGCGTTTATACACGTGCCGAGCCCTTCTCTTACGGCCTGAAGGGTCATAAAAGCGGCGCACATCGACAAATCAATAGGATAGCTGAGTTGGCCATTGGGCATGCGGTAATCGATATTGGTGCTGCACACGGCGATGAGTGCCGAAGCCTGACCCACCCCCGGTTCGTTGTAGGCAGCTTCCTGCATTTTTTGGCGCAAAAGGGGATCACGAACCACTACGAAACGCCATGGTTGCCGGTTCTTGGCCGATGGAGCGAGGCGTCCAGCTTCCAGAATCCGCTCCAGAGCGTCAGACGGCACGGGCTCCTCCCGGAACTTATAAACACTGTAGCGGTTGAGGATTTCGGGAAGAAGGTCCATTGCAGCGTCCTTGGAGCGAGTATACACGAACTTGTGCAAGTGTCAAAGATGTCTTATTTTGAGCCTGTGAATTGCCTTCCTGGAACTCCCGTGTTTTTGACGTTG
>Ga0209084_1000374_pt1 | contig 41573 bp, 53 predicted proteins | sample C_130820_MF_Meta_FD_187309 | JGI IMG/M metagenome (GOLD analysis project Ga0209084, IMG submission 187309) | Freshwater microbial communities from Lake Croche, Canada to study carbon cycling - C_130820_MF_MetaG (SPAdes) (version 2) | ecosystem: Environmental > Aquatic > Freshwater > Lake... | reverse complement strand
CTTTCGTCTTCCATTTACATTTCTCTACAAATCCACACATAACACAGTGGCTAAAGTTGGGTAGAAAAATTTCTTCTCTTCGTGCTTTATCGAACTTACTAACGATATCTACAATAGCATCTTTGGGTAGATGGTCAAGGTCAATTAACTCATTGACTACTCCACTTCTACCCAACCAGTATGCACCATATCTAGGACGTACGCCAAAGATCTCTTCGATACCTGCAGCATAGAATCCTAGTTGCAGGTCAGACGATGGAGTACGGGCACCAGTCTTGATATCTAGTACGACTAACTCACCATCTGGATTTACCATTACTCTATCGATGTGCATCTGAACTGGAACATCGTTCCATACTGGGTTTAGTGACAACTCAATTGCTGGTTGTCCTGGTAGTGGCTCCCATAGTACCCATGGATGACTGCCATTGCGCCACTCAATCCATGAGTCAACCATTGACTCACCATTGATTGTCCACCAAGCACCGTCTTCTTTATTGGGGTTAGCTTTAGTAGCGCGACCTGCTGCTTTCCAATTGGACTGGTCAATACCAGTCTTTGCTAGTTGTTCTGCTTGCAGCTTGTCCCATACTGGCTTCCAATAACTATTCATTTTTGTCTACTTGATCTAGCATCCATGCTGCTGCATTGTCACACATGTAGTCCATAAAGTCTTCCCATTCTTCTTTGGTTTCTACATAACCTAAGTCAAATAGAATTTGTGATGACCACATCATTTCTTCTTTAAGCCAGTCATTGTCTTCTGGTTCTTCTGTTACTAGTGTCAGTGTCACTACTTGCCTTCCTTCTCAAAGAGTTCTTTGTCGTAAGCTTCTGTTGCTTCGTGTACCGCTGAGCCACCTACTAGATACCATGTTGGTCGCTCTGGTACTTTGACAATGCGAGATAGGTAGTACTTCCATCCACAATCTAAGTATGTTGTAAGCGCTGAGTAACTAATGTGTGGAGGCAAGTCATACCCGTTGATCTTAATCGTCATCTCGTCCGAACCTTCTGTCCCTGTAGTCTTGTAACGCCCCTTCTAGGGCGAGGTCTTCTGCTTCTGCTTCTAACTGTAGCAGGCAGTTGTGACAGATATCTTCTTGTCTGCTTAGTTCTTTGATGCTCATATCACAGCAAGGGTTACTTGCTTGCTGGTCTGTTGTGTTTAGATACAACAATTTTTATCCCCTTTTTATTCCTGATAATCTTGCGAACTGCAGCGGGTAGTCCACCCCAGAAACCATACTCTTCGTACTTGATAGCGTACTCACGACATGGCTCTAGCATTGGACACCCACCGCAGATGTTACGAGCTTTCTCTTCCATCTTTGCAGCGTAACTACTCTTACGATTATCAGACTCTGCGTAATAGAAGATCTCAATGTCTTCTCCTTCGCACTTTCTAGTTTCATCATACCTAGGGTATGCACGAACTCTGTCTTTCACATCGTAAGTTTCCATACTTAAACTCCCACGCCCAGTAGACTTAGTGCTCGCATCTTGGTAGCACCATCAGTACCAAGCAGAATCTTCTCTGCTTGCTTATCAGTACGCTTAGCAAGGTGGTCATTGGCTTCTACGATAGCCTGGAAGGCGCCGAACCTAGTACCATAAATGTTCTCCTGAGTACCAGTTTCATTGTTCCAAACCTGTAATGCCTTACTACGATTAGATAAAATCCTAGTCATACTGCGCTTCTCGCCAGCACTCAATAGATTTTTATCTGCAATTTCAAACTTGCTAGGCATAGGGTAAACTGCTTGGATAAAGTTTATGAACTCATTGTTGTCCATATTGTAACCACGCAACCACTGCGACACATTGGTGTATGTCGCAATGTCATCCTTCATTAGACTAAGTTGAGCAAAGATGTCAGCAGTGCTGAAATCATTATTAGTAGTATGCCGAAGAGAATAATAGTTCCCATTGCGTCGTCCGTTCATCATTGTTGCATTGATCTGGTTAGTGCAGCTTAGTCGATTGATAATAGCGGTCATCTGAAAAGGACTGCTACCATCATGGCTAGTACGGGCTACGATGTAACCCTGATGCTGGTCATCACCAACCTTGATATCTTCTGGTAGTTCAAGCACTGTCCATACGACCTTGCCACCACCTAGTTCGCCAGCAGCAGCATACTTAGCATGCCCATTGCCAACGATTGCATCTAGATTAGAAAAGATCTCACTGTTCTGAAAGACCTTGTATCGTCCGCCTACCACGGACAATACTGATTCGCTGCCATCTTTGTTAGTACGTACTGTTGCATAGCGGTTGTCGATATTGATTGGGTCAAACAACCCTGATGTATAAACACTATTCAAACTTACAGTCCAGTCTAATCCAGCAAGACGCATCATCTCACTAGCACTGGACACTTCGGCTGAGTTCTTTTCGCCAATGGTTGTCCATGCGGTTCGTCTACTCACTTGATTCCTCCTTTAATAACTTAGCAAAAGCATCATCGATATCGATGCTCTCCATCTCTTCACTTAGTAGTTCCTGCATTGCTTCTTCGCCATACTCTAGAGCTGAGGCAATCAATAGCACAGCCAGAACTCTGGCATCGTGCATAGCCTGCTTTCTATCGTTACGCTCGAAAGCTTCGTACATATCGCATAGCCCTACCATAAAGTCTAGGGCTACATTCTTACCCAACTGAATGCCATACATCGGTGGGTTTTCTGCATTCTTGTACCACGTAAATGGATCGTGATACCATACTTGGTCTTTGATACTCTGCTTAATAGTCACCACACACACTTTCAATTTCGTATTCTACATTGTCATCTTGCCAGTCATCTTCACGCAGGTTATTGTCTGCGTAACCTTCTTGGTTGCAGTAGAATTCATCTCGTGCAGCATCTTCACTATCGGCAATGATGGATACAGAAATCACTTGTGATTGAGTACGTGTAACTGTAACTTCAACAACGTACTCACGAGCTAGTGGTTCAAGCTTTAAGTGCTTTGTCTGGTTATTCACATCATCTACAAAGCCATTGTAAATGTCACACCAGTCACGATCGGATGCTTCTTCACGTAAAGCAAAAGCAATCTTGTCACCATCCTGACGAAACTCTTGATTCAACTGACGCAAGCGAGAGATGGTCTCGTCTTTATCTGCAATGGCAGCATCGTACTCTGCCTTTGTGTACAACTTGAAGTCTATTTCTTCTTTGACTTCTGTTACTTCTGGGGCAATCATGGTCATGTAACTCTCCTTAAGCTACTACGCACTCGTCAAACGACAGTGCAACTACTGAATCATAAAGGATGTGGTTAGGTACATTGAACTGACGTGCTCGCTTCATCAACGTAAAGAAAGTCCAATCAGTTTCAAAGTCTTCTGCTGACTTGAGCAACGCATCTACGATCATTGGAAGTTCAGGGTTGTCGTGTCCTTCGTGGTGGTTAGCACCAAGATGGATATAAGTAAGTGCTGCAACGAAAGATGTAAAGTTACCAATCTTTACTTTTGAAATCTGAAGTGCATCTTCACGGCTACCAATTGTGTGTAGGTAGGTTGTTGCCTTGCTTGTAAAGGCATTGCGTTCTTGCCAAGAAGAATTAGCAAAGATGTTTAGCAAACCATCGCGAACCTTTACGTCATCAAGCAACGTAATGATCTTGTCAAATGTCTCAAGGTTGTCGTTATTTGCATTCTCAGTTAGCAATTGATTTAGTCGATGAACATTTTCAATGTTTGCCTTAGTAAGTTCTGATACTTCTACTGGCTCTGTTGTTTCTTCTGACACGGTTATCTCCTTATTGTATTTGGTGAGGGAGTCCCGCTCCCCAGGGACTGGGGCGGGACGACGGTGTAACTTTATTACCAACTTGCCCGATAAATAAAGTTTTCTGTATGAGGAAATGCAATTGCTGCATCAATGACTTCAACTGTGTGTTCTAGATCTTTGTAGTACCAATCGTCATACTCAGTACTGCCAAAGAAGAATCCACTTGCTGTAGGCAGTAGATCATCTGCTATATCTGGATGTCGTACTTCAAGTACCTTGTTGCATATCTCTTTGAGTTCTACAAGTTTATCTTGAAATACACTAATCTCTTGGCATTCATCAATGCCACCACCACATTCGTTTACAAACCAATTGTGGATAGCATTAGCTTTACGCCAGTAACCTAGATTCAACTGAATAGTAATCCAGTTACCATCTACTGTATCTCTAGATACATCAATTGCATTTAGTATTTTACTAAAAGATGGATTGACCATCGCACCTTTTGCTGTTTTATCCCAGATGTTTTCACTTACAAACACATCCGCAGCTAGATACATATCTAGTCCCATAGTTATCTCCTATTGATAGGGTCGATTTCTCCACATTTATTGCAAGCGTAGTCTGGGCAATCTGTTTTGTATCGTGTGCATGTTACCCATCTATGCAGTTGCACTAGACCACAGTCATTGCAATAAGCGTCATACTTGTGAGCACATTCGCTTATTGTTTGCATAAACTAGATTTGTTCTTCTAGGAATGACTGAGTCATTGACTGGTCGCAGCAACTTGGGTTGTCACACATGTCGGAAGCCCAAGTCTTTTCGTTCCAGTCAGCCTGAACAACATCTAGAACATAGTAGTCACTGAAGATGTTTTCTACTTCACCTACATCTACGTGGTTGTGATCACGCCCGCGTACTGGAACAATAGCAAATGTTCCTTCGTCATCACGAAGCATGTCAGCAATTCCTTCGTAGAAAGTGATTGTGTTTAGTTCACTATCAAGATGTGAACTGTAGTGAACGCTGTAAAGCTCGTTTGAGCCAAAGAGTCCTTCGTTCTTTAGAACTGCAACGACAACGTCATCGTTGTTGAATACGTATTCTTTATTTAGAATACGAAGCAATCCTGCTGGACTGTCAACCTGAACTGGCTTAGCTTCTAACTGCTTGGACATATTTCTCCTTGTTGTAATTGGTGAATGAACTTAGTAGGGACATGGCTTTCTACATTGCCCGACCCCGAGCGCCAGCGAGGGGGAGGGCAGGCACCATAGAAATAGTTTGTGGCGGAGCACACTTGCATTGCTGGAACTTCCGCCATTGCACCTTTCGCTATGGCGAAAGTGCTTGAGCATTGGAAATGCTTGCATTTTCAATCTCCTGTTCGTAAGAACGAAAGGACAGGGGCTCAATGCCCCTGCCCTTTCTGTTGTCCTAGACGGTTTCGACTTCAGTAATCTGTACCTGAGTGTATGGCGCTTGACGGTCGTCATTGTCAATGCCGGGGCGACGGTCGAACTTGGTGACCAGCATTCCACTAATGCGTACTAGTGGAGTGGTCTTGTCTCCGTCCTTTGGGAGGGCTCGCAGTGCTTCGATGACTGCCTTGTCCTTGACCAATACTGGAACTGTGACGGTGCACTTGCCTTCGTCATTTCGCTGTGTCAGGTTAGCCACAGCGATTAGTCCGTAAGTGTCAAACTCACGAATGTTTTTCAACTTGCCTGTCAATGTGATTGCGTTTGCGTTCACGGTTATCTCCTTGTTTGGTTTGATTATCATTTGAGAGGGTAGCCCCCCCGCGAAGCAGGGGGCTACCCAATCTCAACCTAGTTGGAAACCAGATTGAAGTCGCATACTGTGCATTCATCGGTTTGTGTCGGTGTAAGCACGAAGCAGTTGGGGCAGGTCGTGTGATTGGCAATCCATTCATCTGAGAAGATGACACCTGCCAATCCCAAGAAGAAGTTCTCTGTAGGGCGGTCTGCCATACTGTTCCAATCTTCTTTGAACTCCTGACGGATACTTCCGTCTTGCTTCACCGTTTCGGATGAAACCCAATCAGAGCCTTTAGGCTCGTCTTCTGCTGTGATGTCGATGACGCTTGTTGCGACATTTCCGAACACTGTGATGAAGTTGAATGGTGCTTCGTCTGGGCCATATTTAGCGACAGCACGAACCCACTGCTCTTCTTCATTGGTCATCAGGTCTAGGTTCTCTTCTTCATCTTCGCCGAAGAGTTCTGCAGCAGTCCTGAACATTAGCCACGAAAGAAGACGTGAGTCTTCTTCGTAGATTACTTTTTCGTACCATTCACTCATTGTTATCTCCTTGTTCTATTGAGTGATTAGAGAGTCTGTCTGCCCCACGCGGAGTCGGGGCAGACAGACGGTGTTAGGTCAGATAAACTCTGACCTAAGTTCTTCTCTGCAGGTTGTGCAGAGTGCTCTGTCATCTATTGTGACAAAGATTGTCATATCTTCTGGTGTTTCACCGCACGAGTCGCAGAAGATGGTGCTCATCGGAGTCTGTTCCAAGCGTCAATGTCCGCTTGAGTTGCTTTACGAGGAGTTTGTGGCGGTGCATTCCAAGGGTCACGCATTCGCTCTAGTTCAGAATTGAGGTGCTCGTGGTATTTACAGACTATGTTGAATCCCCTGATGCAACAGCAACGGGCTTCAAGATAATCTTCCATAATCCTGTACTTTGCCTTGGCTTCACGAAGTTGCTCGTGGGCTTGGTCTGTAGCGACGCGTAGCATTGCGTGTTTAGCGCAAAGCCTTTCGTACTTGTCTTCGTTCTCAAAGACTTGCTCTTCGGATATTGAGAACTTGGTTTCCCACATACGGGCGATGCTCTCCCATTTGTCAGAGTCCACAGCGGTGCTCCACGTCATATAGACGAGGATGCCGATGAAGCCAATGAGGGAGAAGTCGAAACCATTGATGGTTTGGAGGAAGGTGTTGGACATTGTCAGTCTCCTTTCGGGTTGGTTGATTGCTGACGTGACCCCCCGCAGGCTCTGCCTGCGGAGAGTCAATCATCAGACTGGACTAGTCCGTGAAAAGGCAACGCTTGTTGCCACAGCACGTTCCTGTGTCGCAAGTCTTGCAGTCACAGGGGCACTCACTGTACTTGGGAGTGAGTTCGTCTAGGTTGGGGAAGCAGAGGTCACAGCGGATTGTGCCATTGGCTCGCTTTGTGTGGTCGTGCAGGTATGCGTCAGGGCAACCTTGGTCACCACAGCAAAGCCCCGAGTAGCAAGTCCTGCAGGTGCAAGCACAGTCAGCGTCTTGGAAGTTTATGCGGGCTTCAGATTGAACGACTGCGTCAGCGACTGGGGCTTCTGACTCAGCCGAACTTGCTAGGTCAACCTGCTCAACTCGGGTTGAACGGCGACCACGGACGGCGACCTTGCGGGCTTCATTGATTGCAAGGCGGAGGGATGGGAACTCAGGTGAGTAGTAGACAGTGCCTGTCTCCACGTTGGTGGTTGCTACTCGGAAAGCGATTGCGCTCATTGTCAGTCTCCTTTTCTGTTTGTTGTTGCTGACACAGCCCCCCGCAGGCTCTGCCTGCGTAGTCTACCCCCCCTAGTACAGTGACTGAGGAGACTGTAACTCTCCTACTATCTCTAGAAGTTTAGTTATTGTCAGTCAGTCAGAGGACGACAGTGCAGTCTGACAGTCCTGCAGTGAGCGGTAGCGAACTAAGGCAGGGCTGGGAAGCGAGGACGAAGTCCGAGAAGTCTCGGAACTGTAGGAACTTATGACCCAGCGGTTATAAATTTAGCAGGAGATAATACTGTAGACTCACCTATAAATTATTCTATGTTGTTTGGGGGATAGTGCAGTAGTGTTGTTTGTACTAGTTGTTTGTTGTTTGTTATTTAGTAGCTTAAAAAAGTTTTTTTAATTATTTTGAAAATAAAACGTTACAAAACCCCTTGTAACGGGGTTAGTAATAGTGTAAGTTCTTTTATTGCAGCCAGGTCTTAAGGCTGCTAGTTACTACGAAGCCTTTGAAGAGGCTTCGCTAACTATTACTATTAGTATTATATTAAGGTTATTATGGCTGCCAAATCTGGTAATGAGCATCATACTAAGGTTAAGCAGCGAGAAGACCAGACTAAGTTCTTATCCATGCTTAAGCAGGGTATTGATCAGGATTCTGCCCTTGCTGCTGTTGGGAAGAAGAAGCCCGTACTCAAGGTATGGATTTCGGACCCCGCGTTTGCCCTTGAGTATGAGGAAGCTACTACGCATGGTGTTGAGACCCTCGCCGCCTCACTTGATGGTGGCAAGCACAATATCGGGTTCAGCACCTTCTCCAAAGAGTTCTTAAATACCGAGGTATTCCCTCATCAGCAGAACTGGATTGACGTTCTGGAAGGCAGAGAACCTTCTTGGCTAACGGAAACCATGACATTTGAGCCAGCTAACCGCAGGCGCTTATTGGTAAATGTTCCTCCTGAGCATGCCAAATCAACTACCATGACGGTCAATTACGCCGTTTACAAGATAGCGATGAACCCCAATATCCGCATTGTGGTTATCTCGCAGACCCAAACTAGGGCTAAAGAGTTCCTTTATTCCATTAAACAAAGGCTTACTGAAGAGCCTTGGCTTAAGATGCAGCAGGTTTACGGACCTCCTGGTGGATACAAAGAAACGGCAGATCAATGGTCATCAGACCGAATCTACCTAGAACGAGCTTCTGGGGAAAAGGACCCTACAGTCCAAGCCCTTGGTATTGGGCAACAGATTTATGGTACTCGCGCAGACCTAATCATCATGGACGACATTGTGTCCACAACCAACGCCCACGAGTGGGAGAAACAATTAAACTGGTTGCAGAAGATGGTTGTCACTCGTGTGGGTTCTACAGGAACCCTGCTAATTGCGGGTACTAGAGTTTCGTCAATTGATCTCTACAAAGAGATTAGAAATCCAGATCATTGGACAGGTGGGAGATCTCCGTTCACCTACCTGGCAATGCCTGCCGTATTGCAATTTGACGATGACCCAAACAAATGGGAAACGCTGTGGGCTAGGTCCGACAGACCATTGGATGGGGCTGATGAACACGATGATCCAGAATTGCTTGTACCCGATGATAACGGGCACTTTGTAAAGTGGGATGGAAAGCGTCTGTTTGAACGTCGTAGCGAAGTCAGCCCCTCCACGTGGGCACTGGTCTATCAGCAGCAAGATGTTGAGGAAGACGCAGTCTTCCCTTTACCAGTAGTCAACGGTTCAATTAACCGTATGCGCAAGATTGGCACACTAGACCCTGGTCGCCCAGGGCATCCAGACGGTACTGGTACTTGGTTTACTGTTATGGGTCTTGACCCTGCTATGGCAGGTAAGACTGCTGCAATTATGTACAGTGTAAACCGTGATAACGGTAAGCGTTACGTACTTGATGTACATAACATGTCAGACCCTACGCCCCAAAAGATCCGTAGTCTTATTGAAGAATGGGTGAATATCTACCACCCATTAGAGCTTCGCATTGAGATTAACGCCTTCCAAAAGGCTTTCTCTCTTGATGATGACCTCCGCCAATGGCTTGCTAGCCGTGGCACTGCACTTCGTGAGCACTTTACGGGCAAGAATAAATGGGATATTGGTTTTGGCGTGGCTTCCATGTCAGGTCTATTCGGCACGATGCGTGATGGAAAGTTCAATGAAGACAACCTAATTGAGCTTCCCAGCAATAACAATGAGCATGTTAAGGCTTTAGTTAACCAGTTAATTACCTGGAAGGCGGACACCAAGGGTCCGACTGACTGTGTAATGGCACTATGGTTCTGCGAAATTAGGGCTAAAGAAATTATTCAGCAAGGCAGAAATGTGGCTTCCCACTCTCGGAATCGGTATGCCACACGCAGAAACCTTGCGGCACAAGGGGTTATTAACCTTGACGAAATGGCAATGAGTCAATCAAACTATTATTAGGAAATTAAATGGCGTTAAGCATGGAGCAGATTGCTCACAAGGTACGGTCGCTTGAGACGCACTATTTCCAACGTGACTCTCGTATGGCTGACATAACGTCCGTGCGTCGTGGCAATATGGAAGCCGTCTACCCAGACATGTTCCCAGAGGAAATGTCAAAGCCCATGGTAGCAAACTTTGTGGACGTTGCTGCCAGGGATTTGGCTGAGGTAACTGCTCCGCTACCTTCCTTTAATTGCCCTGCCCTTAACGTTAATTCCGACAAGGCAAAGCGTTTTGCTGATAAGCGCACCCTGATTGCCAACCATTACGTAAGCTGTTCAAACCTGCAAACTCAGATGTACACCGCTGCAGACTGGTACCTAACCTATGGATTCCTGCCTATTCTAGTTGAGCCTAACTTTGAAGCCAAGATGCCATTCATCCGCACGGAAAACCCAATGGGTTCCTACCCAGAAATTGACAAGTATGGTAACTGTGTTTCTTACACCAAGAAGTACATTAAGACTATCCGTGAACTACTTAACGATTTTCCTGAGTATCATAAACAGATTATTGGCAAGACAAATACTTACGAAGAAACAGACCTAGACGCAACCCTAGAGCTTGTACGTTACGAAGATGATGATCAGGTTGTTTTGTACCTACCTAAGCGTCACAATCTTCCACTACGTCAGACCCCTAACCCAATGGGTAAGCTAACTGTTGTTATTGCTCGCCGTCCTGGTATTGATTTGGATGACCCACGCGGTCAGTTTGACGATGTTATGTGGGCACAGATGGCTCGTGCACGATTTAGCATCTTAGCCCTTGAAGCAGCAGAGAAGTCAGTACAGGCTCCTATTGTTCTACCCAACGACGTTTCGGAATTTTCGTTTGGTCCTGATTCTGTAATCCGTACCAATAACCCTGCTGGTGTACGCCGTGTAGGTCTTGAACTACCTACTGGTGCATTTACGGAACAGCAAGTTCTTGAGCAAGAAATGCGGATGGGTGCTCGCTACCCTGAAGGTCGCTCGGGTAACATGAACGCCAGTATCATTACTGGTCAGGGTGTTCAGGCACTACTTGGTGGTTTTGATAGTCAAGTCAAGGCAGCACAGCAAATCTTTGCCGATGTTTTTGAGAAGGTAATTTCTCTCTGTTTCGAGATGGATGAGAAACTTTTTGATGAATCAAAGAATATGTCTGGTTCATACAAGGGGGCACCATACGATGTTTCGTACACGCCAGCAAAAGACATTGATGGTGATTACACTGTTCACGTCCGTTACGGTCTTATGGCGGGACTTGATCCGTCCCGTGCTCTTATCTTTAGTCTTCAAGCTTTACAGGCAGGACTAATCTCCCGAGAGTTCGTAATGAGCGAACTGCCTTGGTCTATGAATGTTGGTGCAGAGAATGACCGTATTGACGTAGAAAAGATGCGAGATTCTCTTGCTGCTTCCCTGACTGCTATGACTCAGGCTATTCCTCAGATGGCTACACAAGGACAAGACCCTTCAGACATTGTCATGAAGCTTGCTTCAGTTATTGACCTTCGCAAGAAGGGCAAGACTGTCGAAGATTCCGTACTTGAGGTATTTAAGCCTACACCTGCTCCAGAAGCCCCTGTAGCCCCTCCTGAGGCTGCTGCATCTCCTGCTGGTCCTGAGATGCCACCAGAGGCTCAGGTAGCCCCACAGGGCGCTCCTGCTCCACAGGGCGCTTCTGCTGGTGGTCCAGCTCCAGACGTTGCTAGTATTCTTGCTCGCTTAGGTGCTGGTGGGTAATGTCTGAAAGCTTTGTACAAAAGATACAAACGCTACTGGACGAATACGGCAAGACGGAACATGAAGATGGTTCCATGTGTACTACTTTCTTTTTAACTGCAGAGTTTATAGATGGAAATGGTCAGTACTTTGCTAATACTTTTTATAGTTCAGACGGAACTCCAATATGGAGAATTACTGGACTAGTACAACACGCATTAGAAAACGATTTTACAGAAGAAGAGGAATAACATGCCTAGTGGTGGATACCGTAAGCCTGCTAATCCTGCTCCTGTATCTGGACCTGGTGCTTTGTCACGTCGTACAGATGGTGGACCTTCTCAACCAGTGCGTCCTATTCCTGCAAATGGGCAGTACGGTGCACGAAAAGACATGATTGAATTGCAGTCTAGTGCACCAATGGCTGGCAATCCACAAGTGCAACCAGATGTTTCTCCACTTGCTGGAATGTTTGATCCGACTAACAAACCAGAGGAACCAATTACTGCTGGTGCAGATATGGGTTTAGGCCCAGGTTCCGAAGTATTGAGCGCTCCAATGCGCTCTATTTCAGTAACACAAACCTTTAACCGCCTTGCTCAGAGTGACCCTACTGGTGAGATTGAAATGATTCTGCGTGACTTAAACGCTAGAGGGATTGAATAATGGCTGGTGATGAAAATCTTTTTTACAATCAACCATATGAAGCTGGACAACCAGTAACTAATCCCAGCAAAGATGGTTTATTCTATACTGAGCCTGCAGAGAATCCTAGTATCGCAATACGTCATAATCTAGATCGCACTGTTGCAGATGCTAGTCCTGCTTTGTATGCAGCAGGAATGCGTAGTTCTATGACTCGTGAAGAAAAGAATATTGTACAAGAATGGTCAAAACTTAAAGTTCTACATGAAAAACTAATGGCTGCTCCTAACGAAGAAGCAGACAAAATGTTTAGAAAGCTTAATCCAGTTTACCAAGGTGCTTTGCAAAAATACTATCAAGTAGATTACAAATTTAAAACAAGTACTAATACTAACGCTGACAATATGACTTGGCGTAAAGTTCTTGGTATCGACAATGGTCTAAGCATGGGTGACTTGTTCAAGAGCCCCTTCCGCCTTTTAATGTGGGGTGGCATGGAATATGGTAAAGCTTTCAATAGTGTAGGCAATTTAATTCAAGACGCTACTATTAACCGCGAGTCTTTTTGGACTCGTGACAATGGTAAAATTCTTGATGCCTTTGAAGGCAAGATGCTTTATGACGAAAACGTTGCGAGTGATTTAATTACTAAGTATGGCGGTGCAACTAGTTTTGTTGCTATGCATTTGCTTAAGGGAGATACTCCAGGCGAAATTATTGATGCTTGGGGACCTAATGACGGCGAGATTATTAAAGCCGTAAACTCTATGTTTAATGACAGTAAAAACTTCCAAAAAGTTGTTGACGACTTTAAACGAGCACAACTTTCTCCTGGTAGAGACATTGCACGTTGGGTAAATAAAACTTTTAATATTGACAACAACCTTCTTGGCGGTAAAGTTTTTGATATGGCTTCTGGTGCCATTGATATGGCTTACCAGATTTTTGCTGATCCACTTACCTATTTAACAATGGGTGGTTCTGCTATTGCAAAGAGTGGTCGTGCTGCTGAAAAGCTTGCAGAGACTCTTAAGACTACTGGAGACGTTAAAACTTTTTTAAAAAATCCAGAAGTAAATGCAAAGTTTACAGACTGGACTTCACATATTGCTGAATATACAGATGCTGTCAAAGCTAAAAATAGTATTAAGGCGCAAGAAGTTGTATCAAGAATGCAAAAGAAGTTTCCTGATTTTAGTACCGATGATGAAATTCATATTTTTTCTCAAGCTGGAGTACGGACTGTTAAAGATCTAGGTAACTATCTTGCTGGCGAAGGCACTGTCCACCTTTCTAGCATGATTCGCGGTCTTACAACTGATATGCGTTATGCTCGTGATGGGATGCCGTTTGCTCGTAAAGAACGAGTATTAGTTGCTGGTGCAAAAGAAACTTTAAGCAATTTGTTTACTGGCAAAGTAGATTACAATGCCCTTGACAAATTAGAAAATAAAGATCTTGCAAAGTCTATTAAAAAGATAGGCTACGCTTCGACTGGAACTGCTGATTATGCACTTGTTGATAAGCAAATTTCAGATACATCTAAGCGTGGAATACAACAGTTAATTAGTCACCTAAGTGCTAAGCATCCAGGAACTAAGGCTGTTTATGTTTCTGATGCAATGGTCGGTAAGACTCTTAAAACTTTTAAGCAGATTGCTTTCCTTGCTCTTGAAGATAGAGCCAAAGCAAATGTCCTTGCTGCCGAGTTTCTTGATAGTACTGCAGAGGGTCGCATTGCGATGCTTCGTGGTGTACATGAAATGATCTATCGACGCATGGGTGTACATGGAATTAAAAATGGCGAAGCAAAGATTGCTGAATGGTTAGATTCCAGTTTTGCGGCAACTAATAAAACTGGCGCTCAAGAAATTATGAAGGTCCATCCAGACTCTCCAGTCGCTGCTATGGGAGTGACGGAGCACCAGATTATTGGTGCTTTGCAATCTAGCCAGTTTAAAGAAGCTATTGCAGCACCAGAATTTCTTAAGGCTTCGCAGACAATTGCTCGTAGCCAATTTGATACATCTGAAAAGGGATTCATTCGTAGCATTCCCCAAATGATTGGTGGAGCGTTTAACAGCAAAGCAACTGATACTGCTATGTCTCACTGGACTGCACTGACTCTTGCCCCACTGCTAGGTCTACGTACGGCCATTGACGAAGGCTTCTTTGGTTTATTGTATCTTGATTTTGGTCAGGCTCGTGAGTTGCGTAATGCTCGTCGCTGGCGCAACGTAGTATCTGCCTACACTGCTGACGACAAAGCAATTGGACCGTACAAAAAAGCGGTTCAAAACTTATTTAAAACTGGTCCGATGCGAGTTGTGGATAGCGACACTCGCAAAGCCGTAATGGAAAAGCACGTCAACATGATTGGCAAAGGTCATGACAGTCTCTGGGAAGCAGAGCGTCAGGCACGACTAGAAATCTTTGACATGTGTCTAGACTCTAAGTACGGAAAAAATATTCCACTTCAACAGCGTGAGTGGTTCAGAGAAGCAGCAATGCTTAATCCAACCATGCTGAAAGAAGCATCTGCTATTCACGTAGCTGAAGCTACCAGTTTGATGAAGCAAAATATTTTGCAGCATGATGCGATACCAAGTCGTTACGATGAAATGTTGCAAGACAGCAAAGCAGTTCTTGAAAAGTATTTTGAATTCAAGAGTCTTCGTGAACTTGGACTAAGTGATGCATACAAAATAATGTATGGTCAATTTTTTACTCGTTTGAGTAATAAACCGTACCGATTTGTTGGTAAGTCTGAAGAAACATCTGTTGATGCTATTAAGATTTTTATGAAGTACCACGATCAAACTGCTAGTAAGTTCATGTGGGATCCAGCTCTTAATGAGTTCATGTCCAAGTGGGGTTTTAGTAAGGGAACAAGTGGTTGGGTATTTACAGGTAGCGACATACAGCGTGAAAATGTCAGAGCACTAATTAATTCTAGTCGTCACTTTGATCAATACCGTGTAATGTTTGGCTCTCGCATTAATGCAGATGATACTTTAATGGGTCAAGCAATGTTCCGATTTGGTAACGATGTATTTAATGACCTTTACCATGCAGTACATGGCGATGTTAATAACTACAACCATGGTTTGATAGAACTGTTTAAGGATTCTCTTGGTCGACCAGCAGGTCCTGGTCTTCCTTGGTACAACCCCAAGAAAGATCCAAGGGAAATTCTTAGAGGCGTAGGTATTGAAGAATATACAAAGGCTGTTAATGGATACATGCCAGATGGTCGCCTATCAACTAATATTAATTTACATCCTGGTCCAGAAAATCTAAATGATGTAATGAGAAATTTCAGTAGTGCAGCATTTGACATGATGAGTCGTCAAAATGATGGTATTGCTCGTATGCCTTTAGTAGGAATGCACTACATTGCATACCGTGGTGAATACCAAGTCTTTGAACAGAAGTATGCTAAGCAAATTTACTCTACTTTGCGTAAAGAAATCGATGCAGATACAAGTCTTAGTAAGGCTGAAAAAGCTGCAAAACGGAAAATGGCACGAGCACACTCCACTGAACAAGCAAAGCATTTCTATGCTGAACGAGCAATGACTGATGCTGCCAATCAAGTACTAAAGTACGCTGATAACCCAGAGATTCGTAGTGTTTTTGCTTACAATGCTCGCACCGTTGGTAGATTCTATCGAGCAGTAGAGGATTTTTATCGTCGCATTTATCGTCTCAGTACGGAAAAAGGTCTTGGTACTATTGCTCGTTTGCGATTGATGAACCAAGGACTATCTGCTTATGGTGCTGTACATACAGATGACAATGGTGATCAGTACATGGTACTTCCTATGGATAACATTATTTATGGGGCTGTAAATACTACACTTCGTGCTTTAACTGGAAATGAAGTCAATGTAAAGCAACCAATATTTAGCAACTTAACTTTTAAATTGACTGCTGGTAATCCATCTTTCCAGACAGATGCTGGTATGCCATACCTAAGTGGACCTATGGGTTCATTATCTGTTCTTGCTGCAAAAAGTATCTTGGGTAAATTTAGTCCAACTAAGAATCTTGCAGAAGATTTAGATAATTTGTTCCTTGGTGACATGGGTGATAACGTTGATTTCCGTAAAGCCGTTACTCCTAGGTTAGTAAATAATCTATGGAGTGCTTTAAGTCCAGATGAACAAAGCCAACAAGAAGTATCCGCTTTGACTCAGGCTATTGCCTATAATCAAGCAAACGGTTATGGTATTAATCTTGATGATCCAAAGTACTTGAAGGCTGATGGAACAACAGATGAAGGTCTTATTGCTAAAGATAAAGCTGACTATCTAAAAAACTTGCGCATTAGTTCTCATAACATTATTGTCACACGTATCTTGCTGGGTCTGGTATTTCCTGCTTCTGTTCAGAGCAAGGATATGGTTGACCTACCTGATTACCTTAAAGACACTGGACTTACATCCATGCAAGCAAGTTTTTATGAGATGATAGATTCTGTAAAACGTTCACATCCAGATGTACAGAATCCATATGAGTTAGCACTTGCTACTTGGATGGGTGAAAATAAAGGTAAATTAGCTTATGTTGTTTCTAAGAAAGATAGCAAGATTCAACCAATGCTATCGTTCAGTTCACAAATGCAAGACTGGGCTATTAGTAACTCTGGTGATGTTTCTAAATATGGCGCTGGCGCTTTGCTTTTTGCTCCTCATGTTGGCAAGTTTAGTCCTGGTGTATGGAATTGGGCAAGTGCTGCTGGAGTTGTAAATAGTGTAGATGTAGATAAGTATTTTGAAAGAGTTGTTATGCAACAACATGTCAATGCTTACTATGCAATTGCAGACGAAGAAGCTGCTGCTTTGCAAACAGTTCCATTTAATGATCCAACATCACGTAGGGCGGTTACAAAGGAATACGAAAATAAACGACGTATCCTTAAACTTTCTTTCCCAGGATTAGATTCTTACTTGCGTAGTGGTACTGACAATACAGAAGCAGAAGACTTTGTTAACAACGCTTATGCGTTTGCTAATAATCCAAACTCTAATGCACCCAAAGAATTGAAACAAAAAATTATTGATGCTTATCAAATCTATCAAAACTTTATGAGTGTTGCTGCACAAATTGATACTATGAATATGAGCAGTCCGTCAGAAGTAAAACGATTAGAAAAAGAAAAAGCAATCGCTCAGATTAAAAACATTATTAACTCTGATTCTACAAAAACAGTAGAACAATATTTTAACTATGGTCTATTGAAGTTGATGACAGCAAAATCTAAAGATGCTACGGCAGGGATAGGAAGGAATATTTAATGGCACCAAAGCCTACTCCTAAACCAACACCAAAACCTAAAGGTGGATTTGCAGACTGGGGAACTGGACAGGAAGCACCCACTCCAATTCCTACTGATCTATTTAATAACAACTTATCTCCTACTCTTGATGATAGAAATAAAGCTGAGGCTGCTCGTGTTGCTAAAGCAAAAGCAGCAAGAAGTGCTGCAATTGCTAAAGAAAAAGAACGTCAACGCTTAGAGGCAGAAAAGCGAAATAAAGCAGAAGTTAATAAAAAGAAGTCTGAAACTCAACATGATGAGCAAGGAAAAATTTATTACTTATTGGAAATGTCTAAGAGTGATTCTTCTTTCAAGACAAAATTTATTAAAGCTGCACAAGCTTATGAAAAAAAATACAAGACTGGTATTTTTGAATCAGTTGATGGAAGATCTAGTGCTAGTTATAAAACGGATAATGGAAGTTATTACGGTTTAAATACTTGGGAAGCCAAGGATGAAGCAACAAAACTGCTTGGTACAAATGCTCCAAAGTTACTTAAGATTAGTTATTCTAATAATCCTACTCCTACTGCTACACCAACTGTTGAAACTACTAGTGGTAAGTCTTTAGATGATAAAGCAAAAGCTGATTCACTTACTGAAACTCCTACATTGTCAAATGCAAGAGCAGACAATGGTCTTGTTAATGTTTATAGTGGTCCTGATTCAGATGGTAATCTATCTTTCTGGTGGAATGGTAATGTTCCAGGAGACAAACAAGGCAACCAAAGTGCTGATGCGCATGTCTATGTAATCGGAGATGCTTCGGGAAAGTATGTACCAAGCACCAGTGGTTATGCTAGTTACAAAGTTGGCTCTCCTGTGGGAGCACAAGAATATGTAGACCGAACTATTGATCGTTACATGAAAAAAGAAGGCGGTCTTCTTGAGCTTAAAAAGATGCTTATTGACAAAAGAGCATACGGATCAGATGCTACTGGTGCAAGGTCTTTGCAAGCTGGAGAAGTAGCAGATACTCAATTGTACTCAGCGTTGCATAGAGTATTTACCGCTATTAGTTCTGCCAACCTAACACGTTTGCGTCAAAATAAAAATCAAAATGTATCTTTGATTGGTTTTGAAGATTACATGCGCACTCCAGGAAAACTTCCTAGTACTGCTTCTATTGGTGATGGTAATGATGGAACAACTATTCAACATGTGCGATTTAAACCAGAACAATATGAAGTAGCAATTGATCAATTGTTCCAAGCGACTGTGGGTCGTGGTGCTACTGAATCAGAACTAAATGACTTCCTAGGAAAATTGCGTTCTTATGAACAAGCAAATCCAGCCACTACTACTTACTCTGGTCAAGGGACTAACATGCAAACTGTCACTACCAGTGGTGGAGTTGACGAGGGTGTTGTTAGGTATTTTGGTAGAGAACAGGCACTAAATGCTCCAGATGCAGAAAAGAATGCTAAAGAAAATAAATACTTTGGTTATTTGATGGAAGCTTTGGCTCCTACAAATGCTAGTCAGTTAGGTTAATTATGGGAAATACTACTTCAACAACATGGACTAAAAAAGGTTCTAATGGCAGTACTACCACAACTCACACAAGTACAGATCAACAACCTGGCGACGCATGGACCTATAATGCAAAACAAAAAAAATGGGTTCAACCTCCAAAACCTAAAGATGGTCAAAAATATATTTGGAACGATAACCAAGGTTGGGTAACTAGTTCTCAAGTTGCTGCTAATTTTGGTTTTACTAGAAGGTTAATCTTAACTGACGATAGCCTCCAGAATCTTTTTAATCAAGCATGGAACGCTGAACGTACTGGTCAAGAATGGTCTAAAGAAAAGTTTTTAACTGCACTTAAATCAACTGATTGGTTTAAGAGCAAGAATGAAGCTGCTCGTAAATTTGCAGTACTTCAAGCTACAGATCTTGCTGAATTTAATTCACAAACTCGTGCTCGTCGTGCTGTTGTTGGCGACATTGCTGGTCAAATGGGTGTTAATTTTAGTGAACAAGAATTAAATGCATTTGCATCTGACAGTCTGCGTCTTGGTTATACTGATGCTGAAATTAAAAATATGCTTTCGCAAAAAATTGATCCAATTACTGACGAAAAAAGTGGACAGCATTACACTGGTGAAGCTGGAGACAATAGAAGTATTCTTACCGAGTGGGCTGACGCTAATGGTGTCACATTAGATTCCAGTTGGTTTAAGGACCAGATAACTGCTATTGCTGCAGGAGATATTACTATTGGTAATGCTAAAGATTACATTACTCGTATTGCTAAAAAGACTTATAGTGCACATGCTGATTCTATTACTTCTAAAGATAGTGCTAGAGATGCTGGTGCTCACTATCAACAGATCATTTCTCAAATGCTAGGTGTTCCTAGTGGTGAAGTTACTATGAAGAATCCATGGATGAGAAAGTTAATGTCTGGCAAGGAAGAAAATGGTCAAGAACTGACTATTGATTCTGCAGAAAAGATGATTCGTAGTAGTGATGAATGGGCTAATAGCAAGCCTGGCACTGAAGAGATCAATGATTTTACAAATAAACTTCTATCTCAGTTTGGAATGATTTAACATGGCTGGATGGCAAGATCTTTACAATACACTCAAGGCTAATAACCTTGATGCATTAGCATCTACCTTACAGACACTTGTTCAAGAACATGGTGTAAAGAATTATCAAACTGCTATTAATGAGTTACGTCAATCAGCACCATACAAGCAACGATTTGCTGGTAACGAAGAACTACGTAAGCAAGGTAAGAATCCTTTGACTGAAGGAGAATACATTTCTACTGAAAAAGCTTACGATGAAGTACTAGCATCCTATGGCGCTAAAGACTTTTCTACTCCAGACAATAAAGCTAAATGGATTTCTGGCAATGTATCTGGTTACGAACTATCGCAACGCTTTGGTGTTGCCTACAATAAAGTAACTGCTGCAGTATCTAATGACGATAAAGCTTTATTGGGTGAACTTCGCAACATGTATCCTGGTGTTACCGATATGGAACTAACTAAAACTTTACTTCTTGGTAAAGAAGGTTCTGCATACTTGAAGAACAAGTTGGATATTGCTGATGTTAAAGCAGCACAGACTGAAGCAGGACTTCCGTCTGCACTTGGTGCAGGTTATCTTGCTAGTCAAGGTGTTACTCGTGAAGTTGCTCGTGCTGGATTATCTAAAGTTGCTGCACAAACAGGTGGACTTAATACTGCTGCAGCCATGTTTAATGAAACTGCAACTGCCGATGAACTTCAAAAAGAACTTGAATCAGAGAATGTGCTTGGCATGCAAGCTGGAGCAAAGACTAAAAAGCTTGCTTCACAAGCTCGTGCACAGTTTAAGGGTCAGTCTGGTATTACCACTGGCTCACTCAAGCGAACCCGTCCAGGTTCAATTTAATTAGAATCCACTAGGATCGACCAGCCCCTAGTTGAGTATAAGACTGGTAGTAGAAGCCATATTAGTTTCCCCAACTGGTATGTGGTCTGCGATTACACTGAAAAGAAATGGGAGAAAGTTACGATGAGTAACGACGAATGGTACGAAGACGATGACATCTTTGATATTGAAGATGACTTTGAATCAGATAATGCTGTAAAGAATCTTCGTAAAGCTGAACGCGCTAAGTCTAAGCGTATCAAAGAACTAGAAGGCGAACTGGAATCACTACGTAAATTCCAACGTGAGTCTGTCGTTAGTTCTGTTCTAACTAATAAGGGTGTCAATCCTAAGATTGCAGCCCTTATTCCTTCTGACATTGGTTCTGATGCTGAGGCTATCAGTACATGGTTAGAAGACTTTGGTGATGTCTTTGGCATTGCTGTGGAGGAAGCTCCACAACAGGTACCAGACACAACTGTCCTTCGACAGATTAATGCTGCTACCAATGCTGCACAGGCTATTGAAGATCCAAACGATGTTTATGCGCGTTTGAATAATGCCGAAAGTGCAGAAGAAATCATTGCAATGATTAATGGTTTCTAAAATTCATTGTAAATCTACTACTCCCATAAGGGGAAATAATTATGGCTGCTACCTATACAGGCACTAACGTCTATACTGGAGCTGGCTCAACTTCTCTTGGTGGTACATCTGGTGGTGCTGGTCTTATCCAGCAAGCCTATGACCGTCTGATTGAATTTCAGTTACGTTCCACTCCTATGCTCCGTCAGATTGCTGATAAGCGTCCCGCTAATCAGTCTATCCCGGGCTCAACTGTTTCATTGCAGATCTTCCGTGATCTTGATAAGCAGACTTCTACTCTGGCAGAAACGCCAGACCTAGATGCAGTAGCATTTGGTACTCCATTCATTAAGAATATTACTCTTAATGAATATGGTAACGCTGCTATCTCAACTCGCAAGATTCAGACCTTCTCACTTGCTGAGGTAGATCCACTGCTTGCTAACTCAATGGCTTACAACATGGCTGACTCACTTGATGAAGTTGTTCAGATTGAACTTCAGAATGGTACTCAGGTATCTCGTGCTGGTGGTTATTCTACTCGTTCAGGTATCACTTCAAGCGATGTTATTACTGCTGCTTCAATCCGTAAGGCTGTTGCAAAGCTTCGTGCTAACAAAGTTGTACCTCGCAAGGGTTCAATGTACTACGCTGCTGTTCACCCAGAAGTATCACACGACCTCCGCAAGGAGACTGGTGCTGGTGCATGGCGTACTCCTCACGAGTACCAGACAAACGGTGAAATTTGGGCTGGTGAAATTGGCTCATTTGAAGGTGCTTACTTCGTAGAATCTCCACGTCTTTCAGCAGTTGCTGAAGGTACTGCTTCTACTGCTGTTGTTGGTACCTCTACTGTTCCAGTTGCAACATCAGTTGATGGCAACACTGTCATCACTGTAACGTCTGCTACTCACAGCCTTGTGGCTGGTGACTGGATTGTTATCTCAGGTTCAGCAGTTACTGCTGGTCTTCGTGGTACATACCAAGTACAGACAGTTCCAAGCACAACCACCTTTACGATCATCAACAACTCTATTGCTGCAGGTGCTACCCTAGCATTCCCCGCAAGCAATGGTCAGTTGCAGAAGACCGTACGAGTTTACTCGTCCTACCTATGTGGACAGCAAGCTCTTGCAGAGGCTGTGGCAGAAGAGCCACACACCGTTGTTGGTCCAGTAGTTGACAAGCTCAACCGCTTCCGTCCAATCGGTTGGTACGGTATCCTTGGCTTCAAGGTTTACCGTGAAGAAGCTCTTTACCGTCTCGAAACTGCATCTAGCGTTTCAGGATTCTAATCCGCTAGTCTTATCCCCAGTAGCAATACTGGGGGTAGGGCTAGTTTATTAGCAAAGGATAAACATGTACAAGTTCACCACACCATACATTGAAGAAGGCGTTGACACTGGTCATCGATTGTTTAATCGTATGCGTTTTCGTAAAGGTATTAGTGTGTTAAAAATTGATAATGACTATGTAGAGTTGCGTTATCCATCTCAAGATGAACTTGCTTTGGCTAGTGTTTACTACATGGGTGGACATACATATACTATTTCTGATACTGCCGCTGCTGACTTAACTGCTGCTGGTTATGAAGTGACGGCTTTGTAATGACAATACAAGATAAAGCAGCAATAGTAGGGATTATTTCAACATGTTTCAGTTTGGCAATCGTTTTAGGCAAGTGGCTTATTGTTATTCCTTTGAAGAATTTTATTCAGGAACATACGTATCCGATTCAACCAAATGCAAATGGTGGCAAATCGTTACCAGACATTGCTAGGACTGTTGTTGAAATTAAAGCAACACTTGATGGTATGAACTATCAGTTGCATAAAGTTGAAGACCGTTTAGATAAACATATTGAGTTACATGTTAAGGGTGAAGCATAGTGGATACTGGCAAGTACAATATTAAAGCTCGTCAAGGTTCTACGTTTAGTTTTTTATTTACTATTACTAGTGATAGTAATATTACTATTTCTAATCCTACTGGTTTGTGGAATCTAACTGGATACTCTGCAGCAATGCAGGTACGTTCCTCTACTTCTTCTACAATTAAGATCCTTAGTCTTTCTACTACTTCTGGTATTACTCTTGGTGGTACCGCAGGTACTGTAACATGTACTGCTTCTGCAGCAACTATGGCTGCTATTAAAGCTGGCACATATGTTTATGATATTGAATTGACGGAGCCTAGCACTGGTGTTGTTTATGCTTTGTTGGAAGGTAAGTTTACCGTAACCGCTGAGGTGACTAAGTAGTGGCTACTCAGATTAACATTCAAGAATCTCCTTCAGTTTTAGTTACTGTTGATGAGAGTGTTACAAATGTTACTACTGGTTCTTCTGCGGTAAATGTTTCAATTGATCAGAGTTCTACTACTTCTGTCCTTGTGTCTGCAGATCAAGGTCCTCAAGGTGTTAAAGGAAACACTGGTGATACTGGTGCTGCAAGTACTGTTGCTGGTCCTACTGGTAATGGTATTTCTAACATTACACGTACTTCTGGTAATGGTGCTGCAGGAACTACAGATACATTTACTATTACTTATACCAATGGTTCGACTACTACATTCCAAGTTTATAATGGTACCAATGGTACTAATGGTCGTGGTATTACTTCCATTGCGCGTTCATCAGGTAATGGCACGGCAGGCACAACTGATACATACACAATAAATTACACTGATTCTACTACATCAACATTTAATGTTGTAAATGGTGCTAATGGAACTAATGGTCAAGGTGTCCCTGTTGGTGGAACTACTGGTCAAGCATTAGTAAAGATTGATGGAACTGATTACAATACTCAGTGGTCTACTCCCGCTGCTACTGGTGTAACTTCAGTTACTGCTGGTACTGGTTTGACTACTGGTGGTAGTCCCATTACTAGTACTGGAACTATTGCTATTGATTCAACTGTTGCTACCCTTACAGGGTCACAAATTTTAACTAATAAAACTTTGACCAGTCCTGTTATTAGCACTATTACTAATACTGGTACGTTAACTTTGCCTACAACTACAGGAACTATTGCTTTAACTTCAGGCGATATCACTGGCAACGCTGCCACTGCAACAACTGCTGGAAACTTATCTGGCACTCAAACCCAGAAGTATGTTTATGCTGCACCTAATGCAACCAATGGCACTGCTTCTTTTAGGGCTTTAGTTGCTTCTGACTTGCCATCTGCCAGCACTGCTGCTGCTGGTATTGTTCAACTTGAGGATTCTACATCGAGCACTAGCACCACTAAGGCTGCTACGCCTAACAGTGTTAATTCTGCCTACAATTTGGCTGCAGGTGCACTACCTACTTCTGGTGGCACTATGTCTGGCACATTGGACCTTAATTATAATGCACTCACTGGACTTACAACTCTTGACATCAATTATGTTGGATCACTAAGCAAAAAAGCATACCTACGGAATGACTCTAATTCGAATGCTACAGTTTACTTTCCAACAAATAGTGGCCAGTTAATTGCCAGTAATGATAGCCAGACAGTTTCAACAAGCATGCTTGCAGATAACAGCGTAACTACTGCAAAAATTGGCAATTCACAAATTACATCAGCAAAAATTGTTGATGGCACCATAGTCAATGACGACATAAGTAGTACGGCTGATATTGCTTCCAGCAAAATAAGTGGTACAGCAAAAACTGTTACTGTTCCATCAGCTACCCAATTAGCTCAAGAGTTTATGCCGGGTGCAGGTTATCTAGACATCCAGCCAAGGTTTATCACTAGTAGCAGTCGCTCAATGGGTAGCAATTCTTTCTATAGTTCATACTTCATGGCGACAAAAAACATTACAGTCACATCGATAACAGTTTATGTAAGTACGGCAGCATCACCCATTGGTGCTAATAACAAAGTCCAAGTCGGTATTTTCCAGCCATCAGATTCCACAGGTGCATACTCGGCAAGCACACCTACTCACAATAAGTGTTTAGCCATTGCAACAAAAACTGGAACATCAGGTAGTGGCATGGGTGGTTTTGGAACAGCTGGCCTTGAAACATTTACACTTGCAGCTTCTGTTACTTTGACTGCTGGACAAATCTATGGTGTCGGTGCAGTTGCTTGGTCTACTGGTGGATTCACGACACCAGCATCACTTCTTGCTTACCCTACTGGTGGAACTGCAGCTGGATTAGCTCCCTACACAAGTGGAACTATTACCCAATCAATTTCCAGCACAGTAAGCATTGCCGTAAACGATGTATTTAGTGTGACTACTGGAGCATCTGTTACTCAATGGGCAAGGTTGATCGCCTAATGGCTTGCCGTACCGGATGCCCCACACAGGACTGTGAATCGTATGCTGACTGCTGCAAAGGTGTGGCAATTAATAAGAGTAGTTTGAGAGTTAACTAATGAGTTGTCGTACAGGTTGTCCTACTCAAGATCATGAATCTTGGGGAGATTGTTTAGTAGCTTCTAACATTCAAATGAATGCTGGTGATGCTAGTAGTGGTCTTGTATCTAATGGTTGGACTCAAAAGAAATGGGACAAAGAACTTAACCTTTATGAATCTGTTCGCAAACAAGGCATTCAACCAGATGGTACAAGTACAGCAAAGATCCAGCAAGCTTTGGATATTAGTGACAAGACAGGTAAAGCATATGGCAAGTAAACATCCAGGATTCAAAGCAGTGCAATCTCGCATTGCTAAGAAGCAAGGCATTAGCAAAAAAGCAGCAGGAGCAATTCTTGCATCGTCTGCTCGTAAAGCTAGTTCTGCAGCAATCAAAGCCAACCCACGCCTTAAGCGTGTGTCTGGTGTTACCAAGAAAGGCAAATAGTTATGGCTATTGCTAAAAAGAAAGCACCAGCAAAGAAGGCTGCTGTTAAGAAGTCTGCCAATCCCTTCATCGAGAAGAAGACTGGTGAACGCTATGCCTCTAAGAAGGCAATGGTAAAGCATGAAAAGAAGGAAAGTCCTTCTATGATTCGTAAAGAATACGGCAAGTCATTCAAGAAGGGAATGCGCTAATGGCACGAATTGTTAATCCTAATTTTAATATAGGTATCACTGGTAAGCGTAAGCCTAATCCTGCTCCTCCTGCAAAGAAACCTAAACCTCTTACTCCTGCAATGAAGAAGAAGGCAGTGGCTATGAAGGATCTTTCTACCATAAAAGCAAAGAGCACGAAGAAAGCAACATCAATGAAAAGCCTTAACTCATCTGTTGGAATGAAGAAGAAGTAAAATGATTGATCCTCGTCTTAAACGTGCTGGTGTGTCTGGTTACAATAAACCTAAGCGTACTCCTAATCATCCTACTAAGTCTCATGTTGTTGTGGCTAAGGTTGGTACTCAGGTGAAGACGATTCATTTCGGTCAACAGGGTGTCTCTGGCTCTCCTAAAAAAGCAGGAGAGTCGGAGGCATACCGCAAACGTCGTGAAGCTTTTAAAGCTCGTCACGCAAGTAACATTGCTAAGGGCAAAATGTCTGCAGCATACTGGGCTAATAAGGTGAAATGGTAATGGCTACTGGTCTACAATTAAATTTGAATCGTGTTATTGGTAATACCATGACTGGTTCTACGTGGCTAGATGCACAAAGTGCTGCAAATGTTTGGGCTGGTACTAATGGTCTTGACCTTCTTGGTGCTCTTAATGTTAAAGCAGGTACTAGTGGAGCAGGATTAAATAAAGTTTGTAATATTCTTGCTGGTACATCTAACTTAGATGCAGATGGTGCATCTGAATATTTTGGCTTACTTGGTAATCCTATCCTTAGTAATATTTCTGTTTGGTATGATGGATCATTAGTTAATGGTACTGGCATTTCTAATCCTACTGATGGTGCTGCTATTTCTACTTGGAAAGATTTGTCTGGTAATGGTAGGGATTTAGTTCAAGCAACAACAAGTTTGCAGCCAGTTTTTAATTCAACTTTTATTAACGGTCAACCAACAGTATGGTTTAACAATAACACTGATACTATGTCTACAGTTTCATCTGTACCAATGGCTGCACAGAAAAGTATTTATGCTGTAGTGCATAGGATTTCTAATGGCACAGTAAGTCCTCAAAGTATTTATGCACAGCGCAATCCTTCATCCAGTGCCTACGGTCCACAGCTTAGATTCACAAGTGCAGCTAACCCTTCTGCTGTTGATTTTCGTGTTTCAACAAATCCAGATTTGTCCACTATTACAAGTTCAACAACTGTAGCAAATGGAACAACTAATGTGTTGTCTATGGTTTCTGATGGCACTGGAAGTACTGTTACTTCTTTTAAGGGATACATAAATGGAACTTTGCGTGGTTCAACTACAGGTTCTGGTAACTTAACTAATACATCAAACACTGTCACTGTTGGTGCAACAACTATTTTGTCAGCAACACATCATTGTGTTTATGGTTACTATGCAACAGTTCTTGCCTATGATGCAGCACATACAGATACTCAAAGGTTAGCAATTGAGCGTTGGCTTGGTTCACGCTATGGCGTAACAGTAGCATAAGGAGAAACAATGACTACTCCTAAGAAAAAAGTTTATGGACCATACAAGGGCAGTAAAGAAAATGGTGGTCGCAAGATCTATGTTATCAAGCATGGACAAAAGGCTACCTCTACTAATGCTGCACGTTTAGATTACAAACGTGCTACTGGTAAGTCTTTATCTAAAGATACTCATGTAGATCACAAAGATAATAATCACAAGAACGGTAGCATCAAGAATCTTAGGACTACTAGTGCATCAAAGAATATTGGCAAAGGCAACCAAAACAGAAAGAAGAAGTAATGGCTACCAGACCAACACCTAGTCCTAGTCCCATTCAGAGTCCTAGTACTAAGTCTTCTCCTCCACTAAAGGAGTCTGGTGATTACAGTGGAGCCTTATGGGAAATTGGTGATTTTCTTTTTGCTGCTAGATCCATTGCTAAGATTGCTCATGGTAAAGGTACTTGGGGAGATGCTTTTGCTGCTGGTGTAAGTGCTGCTGCTATATTTATTCCTCCATTAAAACTTGGTAAGCTTGCTGAACCAGCCCTTAAGGCTGTTGTTGCTGAGTCTGAAAAAATGTTGAGTACTGAAGTTGTATCCGTTGTTGGCAAGAAACAATTAGAAAAAAATATTAATAATGCAACTACACTTCTTAATCATTCAGAAGATACACGTCCAATAATTGCCCAACAATTAGAAGATGGCACTTTTGAAATTACAAAACTTCCATTGCTGACTAAAACTTCAGGCGACGTTCAGCTTAAAAACCTTGATCCAAGCCAAAGGCGACGTGCGCTACGCAATGCAGATAAAGAAAAAGAATTATCTCGTGAGTATATTGATAATGCAAATGCTGGTGAAATTCAGGCTTCTGAAAGCACACATCCATATGATGTTGCAAACACAGAAGCTAAAGCTGCAAACCTAGAAGAGTCTGCTCGTATTGCAGAACGCAATCCAGATGCTCTTGTATTCAGGGACAGAGAAAATGATATTCCTGAATTAATTGATAAGTCTACTGTGCCTGGTCGCAGTCAAGCATCTATTGATGAAAGACTTAATCGCCCCACCAACTGGTGGGATCACGTCAAAACTGAGTATGAAAAAGTAAACAAAGAACTTCCTTCTGACATTAAACCATATTCTGCTCTTGAACCAGAAATCGATATTCTTAAAACAGATTACGAATTGCTTCAGCATTTAACAACGTATGATATTAGTACGGATGCTGACTCAACAAGCAAGCTTGTAAGGGTGCTTGAATCACTAGCCAAGGTAGAGCCAGACGAAAAAACTAAATCCATTCTTGAATCTACAATCGCTGACCTTGATGTTAATGGTACTGAATCAGAAGTATTTAAGAAAATTGTTACTGTTGCTCAACGTAAATTAAACCGTATTGAAAAGCTTGCTGAATACGCACAAGATAAAACTGGTACAGCATTTGCTCGTCAGACAAATGAAATTGTTCCAGTAATTGATAAAGCAACAGGAAAGGTAGACTGGGTCAAACCTAAGTCCTATCAGGATTTTAGCAAAGTTACTTTATCGCCAGATCGTCCTGCCCGTAGCTTGGTTAGTGAAATTGAATCTGATTTATCCAGCCTGAGAGACGAAGCCATGTCCCTGTATGGCAAGCTTAATGACAAAAAAGGATATCATCAACCTAGGTTAAGGAAACGATTAAAAGAAATCAATGGTCGCATTGTAACTACATACAAGGAATTACTTAAGGCTCGTAGTTCAATGACTCCGTTAGAAATAGAAAAAATTACGGACAAGAGTTTACTTACCCTTAAATTTGAAACAATGAAAAATGGGGTTCAACTTCCTAGGTTAGCAAGACGCACAGTCAGAGGTCCATCTCAAACTATGAGTAGGGCTGAACTTAGGAAACTACGTCCAGAGTCTAAGCCAGGACGTAAACCTACATCTAGTAGGCAGAAGGAACCTGATTATATTGGTAAGATTGATGCACCTATTTCTCAACTATACAATGAATTAAAGATTACTCGCCAGCAGTACAGAGAAATCAAGAAGTCTATGATTGATTTTGCTGAATATTCTCCCAAGTGGGTCAGCAATAAGCGTAAACTAGATCGCTTAGAACGCCAAGGAAAAGCAATTAATCGACAAATTGAAAGGCGTAAAACTATTCTCAGGGATACCGCCTCTCAAAAACCAGTTCGCAAAGAAGCTTCTGAGATTACTATTCATTCTGGTGGAGCTAAGGGTGCTGATACTCAATGGGCTAGAATAGCCGATGCTAAAGGAATTAAAACTACCGCTCACAGTTTTAAAGACCATGAAAGTCTTGGCGGATTTATGGGCAACCGTCCTGCTTTGGAAACTCGCAATGTTCTATCTAGGGAACAATTGTTAGAGGCAGATCAATTCCTAGAACGTGCTGGCATACGCATGGACCGCAACTTTAACCCAGATAGTGACTACGTAGATTTATTGCGTCGCAATTACTACCAAGTTAAAGATTCAAAAGCCGTTATTGCTATTGGTGATAAATTTGTTGGTGGTCAAAAAGTTGTTGACGGTGGCACTGGTTGGGCTGTGCAAATGGGTATTGACATGGGCAAGTCTGTTTATGTGTTTGATCAGGCTACTTCTTCTTGGTATCGCTGGGGCGGCAAGAAGTTTGTAAAAATTGATGGACTGCCTCCTGCGTTTAATAGTTTTGCTGGTATTGGTACGCGCCAACTTAAGGGCAATGGCAATAGGGCAATTACTGAATACGTAGAAAAAATATCTGGCAAACTTTCAAAAACAACTAAGACGGCAAATGTTGAATCTGCTGGTGAAGTAGTACGTTTAAAGAAGTTAAATGAACTTGGTTTTAAACGTAGCGATGTAGTTGACATTGGTCGTAGTGGAGAATTTGGTAATCCATATAGGGTTGACAGAAACCTACCAATAGAAAAAGCAGCACAAGAAGCTGTTAAAAAATATCGTAAATGGTTGTGGGACAAAATTCAAGCCGAACCTGAATACGCTAGAAAACTTTATGAACTTAAAGGCAAAAAGCTTGCTTGCCCTGGGGAAGAAAAAGATGTCAACTGTCACGGTCAAGTTATCCTTAAAGCAATTAAATATCTAGAAGCACACCCCGAATTAATGGAAGGTAAGTAATGCCAACATTTAATCAAATGGCAGAGGAAGTTAGTCGCAAGATGGCTGGCTTTACCTATCGACAAGATAGGCAAACACATCTTAAGGCTGCCATAACAGCATCAGCAACCAGTATTACTGTTGCCTCTGCTGAGAATATTTCTAGTGGAATTATTCAGATTGATGACGAACTATTGTATGTTGATAGTTACAATCGATCTACTGGTGTACTTAGTATTCCACCTTATGGTCGTGGGTACAACGGTACCATTGCAGTATCACATACTAATGGATCTAAAGTAGTTATCTCTCCTACTTATCCTATTGTAGATATTAAGACTGCTATCAATGAGACAGTGCAATCTATCTTCCCTGATATCTATACACCACATGTGTACACATTTACTTACTCTCCCGCAAAGAGTACTTACGCATTGCCTTCTGATGCTATTAATGTCCTGTCTGTTTCTTATCAAGTAATTGGACCTAGCAAAGAGTGGGTTCCAATTCGTTCTTACCGTGTAGATAACATGGCTAACGTTGATGCATTTGAATCTTCTAATAGCATTACGCTTTACAGTGGTGTGCAAGCTGGTCGTACTGTACAAGTCTATTACGCTGGAGAGCCATCCATAATGGATGGTAGTAGTGATGATTTTGTTTCTACTACTGGTCTGCCTGATACTTGTAAGGATGTAATTATTTATGGTGCAGCATACCGACTGTCTTCGTTCATTGACCCAGGTCATCTTTCTTACAGCACCGCTGAAGCGGATGCTCAGTCACAGGCTACTCTTAGCAGCCGTTCGTTTGCTGCTGGTGCTAACGCATCTAAGTATCTTTATGCAATTTATCAACAGCGACTTCAAGAAGAAGCGCGAAAGCTAGACAACCGTAATCCAGTCCGCGTACACTATTCGAGGTAACTAATGCCAAAACGTAATTACAGTTCTACAACTATTGCCCGTAAGCTTACTTCGGCAATGTCATCCTCAACGTCTGGTGCTACAGATGTAATGATTCTTGACTCTACTTCCACTGTTCCTACGGCTTATCCGTTTACTATGGTAGTTGATCCTGATACTAGTTCAGAAGAAATTGTTACGGTAACTGGTGCACCTACTGGTTATTCTTATCCCGTTACCCGTGGTGTTGATGGCACTTCTGCTACTGCTCATCTTAATAATTCTGTTGTTCGCCACATGGTTACTGCTCGTGATTTGCAAGAACCACAAGATCATATTTATGCAACTGCAAACGTTCATGGTCTTGATACCGCAGGACCTAGTGGTGCTACTGGTGGCACTGTTGTCGGTACTAGTGCTCAGCAAGCATTGACTAATAAAACTATTTCAGCATCAACATTGTCTGGAACCATTACTGCTTCTGGAGCCACTATTACTTCTCCAGTTCTTTCTGGTTCAACAATATCTGGTAGCACAACAATCAGTGATACTGTAACAAACAGTGGAACTATTGTTGGTGGAACGTACACTACACCTGTTATTGCATCTATTAAGAATGCTGCTGGTACTGCATACATCACAGATACCAATGCTAACTTTACTGTTGGTGCTGGAGATTCCATTTACAACAAGTCTTACTTCTATCAATTAGGTGCAACAAGAAATTTAATTAGCACATCTACTGTTGCTCAAAGTATATTTAATAAAGGAATTGCACTTCCTGAAACTGGACCAACAAATACTCTTTATCATTTTGAAGCTAAAGTTAAATTAACTAATGGTACTACTGCACATGAAACTTATTTTCAATTAAATGGTTTGAGTACTGGTACATTTCCTTTGTGTGATTTTATTGTGACAATATATGATGGTAGTACCGCTACTCCTAATCAAGGATCTATTAATATTACTCAAGTTGTTAGCCCTACAAGTACTGTATCAATTGTTGGTGCTGCTTCAACAACTCCAAACGCATTGTTTACAATTGTTGGAACATTTGTTGCAACAAGTGGAGCAACTCTTAATCCTTGCATTAAGTTTAGTGCTGCTCCTGGTGGTTCACCAACAGTAGCAACTAACTCTTACGTAAAGGTTACTCCTATTGGTCCTTGGGTTACAGGTACTGACACGGTACGTGGAAGCTGGGCATAGTGGCTATTCAATTCAATGACATTACTGATGACATTCCAATTGACTTATCTGCTGCCGATGAAACATCTTCTTTCCTGCCTAAAGACATTGCTTACGATGTTAGCTTTGGTGATAACGGATTCATTGTAAAGAATGATGCACAAAATCCATACATTAGAGAAACTGCACAGTACAAAAAAGATCAGTTTGATAATTCAACTGAGCCAGGTGAGCAGACTCTTATTGGTTGGTGGCTACGTTCGCAAACTTCATGGCATGAGGGTGCAGGTATTAGATACTTTGAACCTGGTGTTGAAAAGAATGTTACTCATAGATTTTATGACTCTCGTGGTGTAGATGTTTGGAACGTTGGTGAAGCAAGTTTGCTTTCAAAAACCGTTCAAGCTTACACAGGTATTAATGGTATTGATGCTACAGCAGGACATGATGGAACTACTGAATGTCTTGTGTGTGGCGACTCTGATGGTGTACTTAGAAAGATTGTATTAAATGGAAACTCGACTGCTACTGCTAGCACTTATACCATTGCTTCTCATTCTGCTTATCCTTTTTGCTCTGTAGCCAGTGATGGCTACAAGTATTATGCTGCTTGTAGTGTTGCTATTCATAGCGGTGTAATTGGAGCCAACTCCGATGTTGTTAGATATAGATACACAAGTACTCCAACCAGTAAAGTATTTATTAAATATGTAAAGGGTTATGTAATTCTTGGTGTAAGTAATGTTCTTTACAATCTTTATGACATTGCTACTGCTACTGCTTCCCATTCTGGTGGGTCATCAGATCTTCCAGGTGCTGCATACAAGAACACACACATCAACCCTAACTTCACTTGGGGAGACGCTACTGCTGGACCCATGAACATTTATGTATCTGGAAACTCTAACAGTCTTGGTGAGATTTGGGCTATTGGATTTGATGATGTAACTCATACTCCAGATATGAACAATGCACAAGTAGTTATCTCTCTACCTTTTGGCGAGACTGTTAATGCAGTACATTACTATCTTGGACACTTGTGTGTTGGTACTAATAAAGGTATTCGTATTTGTCCTGTTGATGCTAATGGTCAAGTAGTACTTGGTCCTCTATTGTATGACAATGGGTATCCTGTTACGGGTTTTACTGCTCGTGGTACATATCTTTTTGCATCTACTTCTTTAGCAACTACTGGTGCTGGAAGCACCGCTGCTCTTATTAGAGTTGATCTTAGTAATCCATTTGACGATGGCACATTTCCTTATGCTAATGACCTTGAAGATGAGTCAACTACAACAACAGAAGCTACAGATACTTATTTAATTAATGATCGTTTAGTTATGATTGTTAAAGAAGGTGCTGTTGGAAAGATACATGTTCAGCACACTACTGATAAGAGATCTTCTGGTTGGTTAGAAACTGGTTACACTAGGTATGGTACTACTGAACCTAAGTACTTTAAGTATTTAAATATTAATACAGAGTATGATTCTGAGGACAGTATTAGTATTACTACTATTGATTCTAACCACAATACTTACGATGTGGCAGTAATTAATAATGCAACTAATGCTAAAGATCTAGAGATTCATAACCCAACTGGTAAGCAGGAACTGCTTGCTCTTAAGTTTACATTCAATAACAACTCACCTAACACCAACACTCCACGCCTAATGTCTTATCGCATTAAAGCTATTCCTGGTGTAGCACGTCAACGTTTGATAACATATAGATTATCTTGTTATGACATTGAGCAAGATAGATACAACTCGCAGTTTGGTTACATCGGTAGGTCGTATGACCTGCTTACTCATATGGAAATCCTTGAGGAAGCTGGTGACTTTGTATTGGTTACTGACTGGCGTACTAATGAAAGTTACACAGGCACGATTGAAGCAATGAGGTTTGAGAATACAGCCTCGTCAGATAAGAATAGTTCTGGTTATGGTGGAATCCTAACCGTACAAATAAGGAAGGTAAACTAATGAATCCGTTTTTTAACTGGTTAGCAACTAGCCCGTTAGCAACCGCTCTAAAGGTCGCTGTTGCAGCTTCCCTTGGTTGGGTACTGGACAACACGGAGACCCTGAACGTGTCTCCTGTGGCTTCTGTAGCCCTTGTAGCGGCTATTCCTGTACTAATCAACTGGTTGAACCCAGAAGACTACCGCTATGGGGTTAACTCTATTACAAGTTTAATTAAGAAAGGAAAGTAGTTATGCCTAATCAAAGACAAGAAGGCGGCGGTTCTGGTGGCGCTGGCGGTTCTGGCGGATACAGTGGTGGTGGCTCTCGTGGCGCTGGCAGTTCACGAACTTCATCTACTCGCACTAGTCCACGCATTAATAAACCAGTGAAGAAGACTACAACTAAAACTGCACCCAAAGTAAAAAAGCCAAGCAATGCTTTCATGAAATTTGTAACTGAAAAAAATTCTCCTTATTCTCGTTCAGAAATTAAGCGTGTAATGAAAAAAGATGCAAGGTATCAAGAGGTTGCTAAGAGAACTGCTGCAAAAAAAGTTGTTAGTAATAAAGTTAGCAAGAACGCGGGGTTAAAGTAATGGCATATCCAGTAAAGAACCCTAAGGTTACTTGTGCTTACGGTGTTAAGGGAAACCAATGGATGTCAGGTTGGCATCAAGGTGTTGACTTTGGCGCACCTGTAGGTGCTCCTGTATTTGCTGTAGCAGACGGTGTAGTCGTATCAGTAGGTAAGCAAGGATCAGCACTTGGTCAGTACTCACCTACCATCAAACACAAGTTCCGTCTACGTACTTTATACTGCACCTATGCTCATGTCAGTAAGTCACATGTTAAAACTGGCGACATTGTAAAGATAGGTCAGCACATTGCTAACGTAGGCGTGGAAGGCAATGCACACTCTGGTTCTCATCTTCACTTTGAAGCACAGAAGACTAGGTTCTGGCAAATAGGTGGAGGAGTCAATCCATTTTGGATCTTCCGCTATAAGGGTCGTAGCTAATCACGCTTATTAAAAAAGAAACCCCCCTCGGAGAAATCCTTGGGGGGCTCTTTTTATTTGGTTAGTGAAGGCATATCCTAGGCAACCCACACTTATCTGTCTGGAAAGTCTTCATCCTTGTAGGGATAACGACCACCCAGAAACTTAACCATCTTGGCTACACAACGGTTAGCCTTGACCATAATGGCACGTTCAGTCTTGTCAGACTCAACTGCTTCTTTTAGTTCACTACCATTTAGTTGTTCACCATAGAAGTAGTAGACCAGTTCCTGTTCGTCTTTAGGTAGAGACTGAAAAGCTTTCTTAATGTCTGCACTGAAAGCTATCCAGTCACCAGACTCTGAAAGAGTCTTGTTGGATCTACCAGTGTCAGACATTACGTTGTTCAACTTACTCCAATCATCGCTAAGGACGACAGGAATCATAAGCTTAACAAACTCTTTAGTGTAGTAGAAATTATCTGATGGTTCGTAACCAGCCTTTGCTGCTTTTTCTTTGACACAGTAGTCAAGTGCAGCATTGCGTAGTGACTTAGCAAATAGATTATCTTTATCTTTTTGCTTCTCTAGTTCAGACCATTCAATGATCTTATTGGGATGTGTAGCGAACCAGAGCCAAAGCTCTTGTTCGATGTCATCCTTTTCAACCATGTCGAATTTCTTCTTGTACTCACTAGCAACTTGGCGAACCATGTCTTGATAAGTTTCATAAATGTTGTATTCAAGTAGAGGATTAGTAGACATATTCCTGTCCCTCTACAACAAAGGACTTGTTGGTAATAGGTACGATTGTAGGTGTTACCACACCTTTGTCGTTGATGTGTAATAGACCGAAGGCTTGCTGCCAGTTTGCTGTTCCTCCATTGAGGTAGGAAGCTTGACGAAGGTCCATAAGGTGCCCGACCTCAACGCCATAAAGTCTATTTCGTATTGTTCCGTTATAGCCCGTATGTTCATGCTGGATGCCTGTACGGTGAGTATGACCGCATACGACCGACGTACCAGTCTTGCGAGCAAGAGCCATAGCCGTGCCACCAGCCGTTCGCGAAAGGGAACCTTCGTCTCCATGAGCAAGAATCCATCCCTTTGCAAAGGAATAGAACCTATCGTGGTACGTAATGTCATTCTCGGCGTATCGGAGTAGCTTCGCGTACTCAAGTTCTCTGAGACTGGCAAGCGCTGGTGCATACCTATTGACGTAGTGAGATACACGATCACCGTGGTTACTCCTCATAGTGTTGAATGGCTTATCACCAAGGGCTTCTTTAAAGCCAATCATGATGTCTGCTGTCATATCTAATCCCCGTTGGAGAGTGCCAGCGAATTCGCCAGCACTCCCCTTGTTCCATCGGGAAGGTTCGGGACTGTCAGCTTCATCCCCAACGCACATTAGTTCATCTGGTTGGTAATCTAAAACGAATTGCTGCACAGCAGCAACCGCCCTAGGATCATGGTAAGGCACTTGCATATCGCTGATTACAACAATGCGTTTCATATTTACCTACTTAGTTTCCCACTTCTCGTCAATGACAAGGAGACTAATCACTGCGTAGTTGAGAATGTCGATGAACGTATCACGGATGGACTCGTTCTGTGGTGCTTTGCCTGAAGTAAGGAGATTACCCAGACGTGCTACCTTATCATGGAGCCGAACACTCAAACCATTTAGTGCACCACCAGGTGCATGGCTGATGTTAGTCGGACCATAATCCTTATGCTTCTTGACTAGTAGATTGACAGCCTCTATTGCTACTGCCATTGCATCTAGATTCAGTTCAAGATACTTATTAGTTACCTTGCTTGGGGTAACTGTAAATTCAAAGTAACCACCAGCGGTTGTTGTGGGTTGATATGGATTCCTATAACCTTTAGACCCTGGCTTTCGAGGACTTTTAGTATGTGTTCCATATCCGTGTGGATTGTTCCTCTCGTCACGTTGCTTCCTACTTATTTCCTCATTGTAAGACTTGGCTACTTTGCCTTCATCTTCTCTTTTGTTGCACATTAGGCAGCTACCTTTTCCTTAAAGTAGTGTTTGCCTTGGGATAAAAACATTGAGTTAACATCTTCTCCTTCAGGCATTTGGATAGTTATTACGTTCTGTAGTTCTTTTGCTAGCGTCTTTGCAAAATCAGTACCAGGCTGATCACCATCGGCAAAAATATAAATGGTGCTGAAATCTTGCAGTAGTCGATTGTAGTGCGGCTTCCACGAGTTGACACCAGGCACACCAACAGCAGGTACACCACACTTGTAATGTAGAGTAATAGCATCAATCTCTCCCTCGCATACTGCAATAGTATCATAAGCTTCAACTAATGCACGTACATTGTACATTCTTGTTTGAGTACTAGGTAAACCTAGATACTTGGGTTCTTCTGGACCCATAGCCCTGAACCTAATATCTACTGTACCTGATGGTGTTAGGTAGGGAATAGACAACCTGTTGGTGAATTGTTCCTGTCCTGGTAGTGGACTAGCGACGACCCCTAATTGAATTTCCTGAGCCGTCACCATGTCTATTCCTCGCTTGGCTAGGTACTCTTCTGCCAAGGGAAGGTACTGAGCGTAGTGTTTTGTAGACTTGTCCAGTAATATTTTCTGCGATCTTGATAGCTTCACGGTACTTTACTCCTTCGTATTCTTTAATAACATTAAATGGATTACCTTTTATTCCGCAGCCATGACAGACAAATAGATTATCTTTCACTGACATACCTGCACTGGCATGACTGTCGGAATGGAATGGGCATCTTAACTTCTGCCAAGATTGATAGTTTTTATTTGGCTTACCACCATAGTGTTCTACGATAACTGCAATAGGTGGCATGTCCATTAATAACCTGCTTGTTTGATTAGTTCATACCATATACTGGCAGGCATAGTAGCGTACCAATTATCAACACTAGTAGTACCACGCTTTTTATGAATAATCGTACCAGTTTCTGCTTTGTCATTAGCAATCTCTACTTCTAATTCTGATACCCATTGGGATAGTTCCATTTTTGCACAGTTCTTTACTTCGATTACTACTGACGGGATACCAGCAATATCACCGCGATCGCTACTACCATTAAGGCTGCGTCGTTCAACGTGTTTCCTTCCTTTCGACTGCAACCAATTCACTACAGCCGTCTCTGCTGATGTACCTTTTTGCTTACTCTTGCTCATCCTGCTCACCGTCTAACGCTTTGATAGTGTCGCATGGATAGTCTGAGTAGCAGTCTTGGCACATAGTCCAACCCTCTTCATACGCACCACAACAGTCAGGGTCACCGCACACACTGTCGTTGGCATCTATTTCTTTGTGCAATTCACGCACACGTTGGATGGCTTCTTCTGCTTGATTTGCTTTAGCTTGAAAGTAAGTCATTACCCATTCACCTCAACTTCTACACTTTCAGGACGGACACCACTACGCTTAGCAATAATCTTAGCTTGCTCTGCGGTATCTGCTTCGATCCAATACGTTTCAATGATTGTTACTTGGTATTCCATTACCTGACCTCCTCTAGGTCTGCGATGAACATGTACTCTGGGTTGAACTGTAACCATACAGGACTGTTACCTGTTGCGTCTGCTTTACCATAACGATTTTTAACTGCAGCAACACCAAGCAACCCATTGTTGCTCTGTCCTACTGTAAGAATAAGGGCAGGTAACTGTGCTACCTTACCCTGTAACGAACTACGAGCTTGGCAAGGGTCACCAGCGTAGCCTTCTTGTGTGTGGTGTAGCACCATAATTGCAGCATTGGTATCACGAGCTAAGTACTTAAGTTCCTTGAGTGCTGACCGCATGTTACTAAACTCTTCACCACCATCCATGGAAATATCCATGAGGTTATCAATAACAATTAATGCAGGTGATTCACCTAGTAGTTCTTCTACTGCTGTTACTTCGTCATCAATGTCAGCAAGACTTGGACTGGAATCAAACGACCAGTAGATGTGTGATGCTAGGGCTAACCTATCTCTAGTTCCATAAGGATCTTCAGAGATAATCTTTTCTGCTTCACTCTGTGATACACCTGTAATCATTGAGTACAAACGCATAGCCATAGTATGCGCGTTAGTATCTGCTGATAGATAAAGTGTTGGTGCTTTCATACGTAGTGCTAATGCTAGTGCAAGTGTTGACTTACCAGCACCAGGTGTGCCAGCAATCATACTGACTTCTGCTCTACGAAATACGATTTGATTATTATCAAATGTTCTAAATACGGTAGCCATTGGTTCGCCACCAATGTCTGGTCTACCGACTGACCTAGATAGTGTCTTCATTATTCTCCTTGTACATTAATTAAGGGGAGTAGCTGCCTTCCCCTGCAGACTACCCCCCTTAAACCTATATGGACTAGAAGTTATTCCAGTCTGGATCGTTAGGCTTAATGTAGACAGGCTTGCACTGGTCTGGTGCACCCTTTGGTGTAGGACAATAGAACGCCTTGTACGGTCCCCATTGACCTGTTCCCTCACGCTTGGTCATATTACCATGAATACAGGCTCGTGTTGCTGTACCCATACCTGACGGTGGTGTAGCAGTTGCTCCTACGGGAGGTGGAACTGGTGCAAAAGCAGGTGCTTGTTGTACGTACTGCTGTGGTTCTTCTGTTACTCCATTAAATGCATTGACTACAAGATCCGTAGGCGTTGCTTCTGTCTCTAAGATGAAGTCCTCTAGTGCAGCAATTGTAGTTGCTACATCAGATACTAATGCTTCACGTACACGATTGACAAACTCTTCAGGTTCATCGCCACGGAAAGTAACAAGATTCCCACGACGGGTCTTAACTGTTACGCTGATATTCTTTTCCACTTATATACCTTTCGTCTTCCATTTACATTTCTCTACAAATCCACACATAACACAGTGGCTAAAGTTGGGTAGAAAAATTTCTTCTCTTCGTGCTTTATCGAACTTACTAACGATATCTACAATAGCATCTTTGGGGAGATGGTCAAGGTCAATCAACTCATTGACTACCCCACTTCTACCCATCCAGTATGCGCCATACCTAGGACGTACACCGAAAATCTCTTCGATACCTGCGGCATAGAACCCCAGTTGCAAGTCGGACGATGGAGTACGAGCACCAGTTTTGATATCCAGTACGACTAACTCACCATCTGGATTTACCATTACTCTATCAATGTGCATCTGAACTGGCACATCGTTCCATACTGGGTTTAGCGACAACTCAATTGCTGGTTGTCCTGGCAATGGTTCCCATAGTACCCATGGATGACTGCCATTACGCCACTCAATCCATGAGTCAACCATTGCTTCACCATTGACTGTCCACCAACCACCGTCTTCTTTATTGGGGTTAGCTTTAGTAGCACGACCTGCTGCTTTCCAATTGGACTGGTCAATACCAGTCTTTGCTAGTTGTTCTGCCTGTAACTTATCCCATACTGGCTTCCAATAACTATTCATTTTTGTCTACTTGATCTAGCATCCATGCTGCTGCATTGTCACACATGTAGTCCATAAAGTCTTCCCATTCTTCTTTGGTTTCTACATAAC
>Ga0209084_1000373_pt1 | contig 41642 bp, 52 predicted proteins | sample C_130820_MF_Meta_FD_187309 | JGI IMG/M metagenome (GOLD analysis project Ga0209084, IMG submission 187309) | Freshwater microbial communities from Lake Croche, Canada to study carbon cycling - C_130820_MF_MetaG (SPAdes) (version 2) | ecosystem: Environmental > Aquatic > Freshwater > Lake... | reverse complement strand
TTTGACATTAACGAGGCTCGTTCTCTTTCTACATCTGGGGTTAAGTCAATCGCTGACCGTTACGCCAAGGGTGGCACATTCCACTCAGTAGAACAGTACATTGAGACTCCATCTGGTCGCCCAGGTCATATTGGTGATAAGCCATCTCTTGCCCCAGGAGCCGAAATTGGTACTCCAGGTGTTGTAGCACAAATGCCAAAAGCAGATTTTAGTAAGTATGTACGCCCATGGGTGACTGGTGTTGCTGGTATTGAGCAGTCACAACTTCGTGGTTTTTATTTTAATGAAGATTACTTACCAGAAGGTTTAAACAAGCAAGGCGAAGAATGGGTTGCTGGATTAAAACGCACAGTTCAACGCAGTACTGTTAATAAGAATACAACGGTTTATCGTGGCATTACCGCCTCTGGTACGCCATACGAAAACTTAACTGTTGGACAAGTAATTTCTGAAAAGGGCTTTACTTCTACAAGCAAAGATATAAATGTTGCAAGTAGTAGTGCATTTGTTGGTGCTAGCGGGGGATTTAAACCAACGCTTTTTGAAATCAAGGTACCGAAAGGTCACCCTGGTTTAGATATTGAAGCAACATATAAGGGCTTTAATATTGACCAAACAGCAACTAGCGTTGGTTCAGAACAAGAAGTCCTACTTCCAGCAGGTGTAAAGTTTAAAGTTGTTTCAATACAAGATTCAGAAATTGGCGTTGCTCCAGGTATTGAAAGTCGTGACCGCAAGCCAGTTCAAGGTCGTCTTGTAAAACTTGAAGCAATACTTCCAGAACAAAAAGTATCTCTTAAGCGTACTGATATTAAAAATGAAGCCATGATTAAACTCCAATCAGATATGATTGATGCAGTTAATGCAGGTAAGAAAGTTGAAATTAAGAAGGGTGCCTCTTGGCAAAAAGTCAAGGCTATTGACTTTGAAACCCTTGTACTTGCTGCCGAAAATGGCGAAGAAGAAACATTACTTTTCAAGAACATGACTCACCGCCCAGTCTTTCGCGTTGGCTACAACGAAGGTAAGACAGCACAGGTTCGTTCTTATGGCAAGGCTTTAACCCTTACCAAGAAATCACAAGCAGAGTTTGCTGCAGGCAAAAGCGATATGACACCAGCAGATATTGTTGGTTCATGGCGCAACTTGCCAGAAGAACTTAAGACAGAAGCATTTGCTGACAAATCTTCCAACTTTAATACATGGCTTAAAACAAAAGGTTGGCAGAACCCAGACGATACGGTTAGCCGTTGGGCAAAAGAAAATGGCTACGGAAGTCTTGTTGTTTCAGATGACAAGCGTGCTGCTGGACAAAGCCACATTATTCTTCCTGGCGCTATTGGCTCAGCAGGCCGTGAACGTCAGGTAAAGCAATACCTTAAGTCAGTTCAAGAAGGTGTATTGCCTCAGGCTATGGCAGATGTTGCAGTTGATTTTGAGGCTGCCAATATGAATCCAGCAGAACGCCGTCTTGCAAGCCGTGCTTCCAAGAAGCGTGCTCGCTCAGGCATTAGAGATAACGCTATATCACCTTACTATCTACAAGATGGTTTACAGTCAATGATTAACAACGGTATCGAAGATGCTGCTGCAAACATTGCTCGTAGCAAGGCTGCATCTCTTGCAGCACTTGATGATGCAGTTACTCGCCTTGGTGCTCGTATTGATGTAGCAGAAACTAATGCTGTTAAACAACGCGTTGGTTACGGTTATCATCAAATTACTGCTGGTGGACAGTCCTATGAATTACCTAAGGCATATCAAGATGCATCATGGTTCTTTGGGCGTACTTCTGCTGAGCAGACTTGGAACAACCAAGTATCTAATCAGGAGATGGCTTTCCTTACAGGAATTGGCTCACGCAGCGTTCGCCTAATTCAGCCTACTGACCCACGCTACTTTGAAGGCTGGGCAAACATTCTTAATATGCACTTCCGCGACCCTGAGACAGGCGTTATGGATGATGTTGTTCGTAGGATTCTTGATAACGAGTCTGACAAGAAAATCCTTGAGTGGTTTCATACCCGCGAAGGTAGCATCTATGCTAACTCAACATACACTCAACCTGGCAAGTACTTTGGTTTCCACAAAGTAACAAGCGGTGAAATGGATGAGAAGTTACTTGAAAAGATAAACATTACTCGTGGTGGAGTCAGGGCTTATATTCCAGATAATGAGACAGCAGTAATTCTTAGTACTGGTAAAGAAGATGGCAAGCCACTTTCAGGTGGACAGATTCAACAGTTCCTAACAGAACGCTTTGCCTCTGCTCCCGAGAAGTTGACACCACTTAACGGTTTACTTGTTGTAACATCTAAAGAATACAAAGACCAAGAGCGTATCATTGACACTGTTAATCGCCGTGTTATGCGCTTCCTTGGTTCACTACCAGAAGATGTATTTGCTCGTCACCCATTGGCATCAGCCATGTATGACAAACAACTTAAACTTAACATCGCTGCTATTTCTCGTGTCAAGGGTGAAGAAAGACTTACTGCTAACGAACTTAACCGTGCAGTAACTCACGCCCGTGAGACTTCACGCCAAGAAGTTGAAAAGACTTTGTTCACTATTGTTCGCCGTAGTGGTGCATCATCTAGCCGTGTAGTTAAACTACTCTTTCCTTTTTACGCAGCCTACGAAAACACTATCCGCCGTTGGGGTGGTATGGCGATGGAGGACCCATCGCTTATCGCAACAGCAGGCCGTACAATCGCACAGGTTGTACATGGTCAAACAATCATTGACCAAGATGGTAACCGCATCACAGATGCAAACCAGTTACAAGGTGGCAAGATGGCTAACCTTGTAGTGCGTGTACCTCAAGGATTCATTGACACACTGCCTAAGTCATGGCAAGGTATTGTTCAAGATTCATTTAAGAACATTAACATTCCGCTAAACAGCCTTGATGTTGTGACACAGGGCCAGCCAGGTAACCCAGGCTTTGGCCCATTCGCAGTTCTTCCAGCGTACTTAATACTTAAGGAACGCCCTGAATTAGAAGATGCTCTCAAGGTATTCTTCCCAGCGGGTATGCCACAGAAGGCAACAGACTTGTTCCTACCAAGCGCACTGCGCCGTTTGAGCACTGTGTGGAGCAGAGATGACTTGTATGTTCGCTCATACAATCAGATGCTTCGCTATGAGACTTACAACTTTAACCAAGGCAAGCGCACTACCGCTCCAACGGTACAGGAAATTACAGATAGAACTAATAAGTTCTTCTTCCTTCGTGCCTTGACTTCTATCTCAGCACCATTTGCCGTGGCTCCTGAGGTTGACTTCTACGCTCAAACATACCGTCAGTTCCAACAGCAATATGCTGACTACCGCGACCCACAAACTGGTGAACGTGTACTTGGAATGGCAGATGCTAAGTTTCTTCAAATGTATCCAGATTTCTTTGAGGCTACAATTAGTCAGTCAAAGAACCAAGGCGGATTAGAGCCAAGCGTTCAGACTGTGCGTAACCTTAAGAAGTTTAGCAACATTATGGCTATGGCTCAGAGTTCAGGTGATAGCGAACTTCTAGGCTTCCTTGCTAATGATGGTGATAACCAATACACATTCTCACAGGCTGCCTATCAATGGCAGTACAAGCATGGTGCAACACCTGGCAGTGGTAGCACATACCGTCAGAATCGTACAGCCAACGAACTCCTTATTGAAGCCAACGTCAAGCGTGGGTGGACACAGTATCAAGATGTAATGGGTCAAATCAGTGCATACCAAAAGCAAAATGGTGTCACAGATGCCAATGACCCTAACGCTGGAATCATTAAGCAGATTAAATCTGTCTGGTTGGACCAGATGAAGAAAGATAATCTTGACTGGTACTCAGCCTATGCTTCCCCAGATAGAGCAAAGTATGAGCGCCGTGCAGTAATCCTTGATAATGTCTTTAAAGACAAAAAGTGGATGGCTCAGAACGGTGACCGTGCAGTTGTCAAGCAAGCACTTGCTTATCTTGATGGTCGCAAACAATTTGCTGCAATTCTTGCAGAGCGCAATAACGCTGGTGGCTCAGGAAGCCTAAGTGCTAAAAGCAATACAGATGTTGCTCAAGTTTACAAAATGTTTGTGGACGAACTAACCAATGGTAGTCCAGAGTTTGAACAATTTATTAACCGTTACTTCGCAAATGATTCGGTGGTGCTCTAATGACAAGTCCTATAGAAAAAGGCGCAGCAGCAATGGGTGACACCACTGTTAAAGCGCCAGCGGTAACAACTAAACCTGTAGTGACTAAGACATCTGGAACATTTGACCTTGCAGCAGCATTTGCTGCAGTTAAGGCAGCAGGTGGTGGTACAACATCTGGTACAACTGGGGCTGTATTTACAAAGCAAGAAGCAGACTATGCAGTACAGACTGTTTACCAACAGATGCTTGGGCGTAATGCCACAGGTAACGATTACTCAAAAGCAATCAATCTCATCATGGGCCAGTCACAAGATACAAGCATGTATGGTCGCCAACAAGCCCTTACCAATTCAATTACTGCATCACCAGAGTATAAGATAAAGCAAGATAATAAATATCTTGATGTTATCTATCAGTCTGTTGCAGCCGATGTTAGAAAAGCGCAGGCAAAATAATGGCACTTACGCTTCCGCAACTTAGAGAAAAACTGCAACCAACGCAGATTACTATTGCCCAACTACAGAACCAAATGTCAACCTCTAAAGTTGGTAGTGATTACTACAATGATACAAAAAAGAAATATGATGCTGCCAAAGCCCTTCTTGTAGATTATCAAAATCAAATTGATGCAATCAAAAAGACCGATGCTACCAATAAAGCAAAAGCAAAAACTGCGACAGATACAAAATCTGCAGCAGAAGCAGCAAAGCGCAAAGAAGATTTAACTGGACAGCCTGCTCCTAAGTATGGCCCAATGGGTGAAAGCCTTGCTCCAGGTACACCTGCTTATGAGCAGGGTACTTATGTACGCCCTTCTGCAATGACAACGACACCAGCAGAGACCAAAGCAGCAGCAGATGCTGCTGCAGCATCTGCAAAAGCAGCCACTGACAAAGCAACAGCAGATGCCAAAGCAGCAGCCGATGCAAAAACAGCAGCAGCAAAAGCAACATCTGATAAAGCAGCAAAAGCAAAAGGCGTTGCAGATGCTGCAGTTACCGCAAAAGAATTAGCACTTAAAACAATGTATGTTGACTACCTACGCTCAACCTTTGCTGGCTTAGATAACAAAGACCAAAAGAGTCAGATTGATGGATTATTTGATAAGGCATCAACCGAAGGCTGGACAGCAGACCAGTTCCAAATGCAACTTGAAGGCACATCATGGTGGCAGACAACGCTACCTAGCCTACGCTCATGGTATTTAGATACACATGACCCACGCAAACAGTCAACAACTGTTGAGTTAATCCGTAACAAGGTTGCCTCAGTATCTAGTTACTTAGAACAACTTGGTTTAAACGTGCAGGGCATTGACCCTATAACAGGCAAAGCATTTGATAAGACTGGCTATGTCAGTGGTATCGCACAGGAAGCCGTCAAGAACGGCTGGGATGATAACCAACTTAAAGATTATCTTGCTGGACAGGCACCTATTGTCTTTACTGGTGGTGGCGAGATTGGTAGTTCACTATCTAAGATTCGTGATACTGCCTATGCCTATGGCGTAACTCTTACACCCGCCTATGAGAAGATAATTAACAACTCTCTGCTTGACCCAACAGATTCTAAAGATGCAAACTATTACATTGCAGAGATGCGCCGTCAGGCGATTGAAAACCCTAACAATGTTGCATTTAAAACTGCACTTGATTCAGGGCGCACACTCTATGAGGCAACTCGTGCATACCGAGGACAGATGGCTAGTCTACTTGAAGTAGATGAAAGCAATGTTTCTTGGAATGACTTAATGAAAAAGACTATTGATACAACTACAGGTGCTGCTCGTACCTTTGCAGACTTTACTAAAGAAGTTAAATCAGACCCACTATGGCAACAGACACGCAATGCTAAAGAAGTCTATAGCACAAATGCACTGGACATGGCTAAGATGTTTGGAATGGTGGGCTAATGAGAGAATATACAAGTGCCGATGGCGGAGGAATGTCATCACTTGCAGCACTAGATGTAGTTGCAGCACCAGTAGTGGTAACTAAGGCACCAGCACTTACTGATTCTCAAATGGATGCACGATTGCGTGCAGCAACCGCAGGTACTGTAGTAAGCACTGCTGTGCCTGTAGTCACAAAGGCTGCGGTTACATTTCCTGCAGCAGGAACATTTGTCCGTTGGGATTACCAAAACAATACTGCTACAACTGGAACACTACGCCGAGCAGTAACTGCTGACGGTAAGGGTGGAGAAAAGGTTTCTACTGTTACTGAAAAAAATCCTGATTTTGTATCAGGTTCTCGTGGCGGAGGCACTGCTGTTACAGGTGCAACAGATACTACTGGTTACAAAACCGTAGGTGGAGTACTTCAATTTAATGGTGCACCTTTTACTGGCGTATACAACGGACAGACTTATACCAATGGAATAGTCAAAGTTGGAAACCCAGCCAATTCTACTGCTGGCAACTTTGGTGGTAGCGGTACAGTTGCTGACCCATTTACTCAAGATGGCAAACCATTTAGTGGAAGCATGTTTGGTTCAACATATAGGAACGGTGTCATTGTTGACGTTGCAGCAGAGACTGCTGCTGACATAGCAAAACAAGGACGACTTGCAGCCAATGTTGAGTATGCCAATACCATGAAGGGCCTTGGCCTACCTCAGGATTTAGTTGATGAATTAGATAGTTTAATCAAAAACGATTACACAAAAGCACAGATGTATTTAGAGTTAATCAAAAGCCCTGCTTACAAAGCACGCTTTCCTGGTATGGATGCTCTACGCGCTGCTGGTAAAGCAGTTGACGAAGGCACATATATCAACATGGAAAAGGGTTTCTTGCAAACCTTGCAGTACTATGGCATTGACAAGAATATCTTTGGTACTACTGCTGAAATGGGTAAGTACATTGGTGGCTTAACTTCACCTAAAGAGTTTGAAGATAGAGTAGCCATTGCATCACAAGATGTTGAAAAGAACCCTGATGTTCTTGCAGAACTTAATCTCTACTATGGTGTAGATAAGTCAGCAGCAATTACATACCTTCTTAATCCAACAGTTGGCCTTGATATTATCAAGCGCCAATCTCGTGCTGCTGAAATTGGTGCACAGGCTCTTAAATCTAAGTTTGACTTTGGACAGACACAAGCAGGTTACGGTGTTGCTGAGTCATTCATTAACGCTGCAGGAACCATGGACCTTCAATCACTTGATGTTACATTCCAACAGGCTCGTCAACTTGCAAATAGCCAAGGCTCTTTATCTGCCATTGAAGGTGCTCAATACAATGACCTTGATGCAGTCACCGCAATCCTTGGTAAAGACCAAGCAACAATTCTTGACTCACAACGCCGTGCAGCGCGTGAAGTAGCACGCTTTGGTGGTAACACTGGCATTGGGTCAGCATCACTTAAAGCAAATAGCGCAGTATAAAAGAATCCTCACTCAGACCCACCAGCCCTGAGGAGCGTACAAGACTGGTAGCAATAGCCAACTTGGTTTCCCCGAACCTTGTTTGTGGATTGCGAATACAACCAACAAAAGGGAGATAGGTAGATGGCTACCAACTACAACGAGTACGACGACGAAGATGACGACTTAACCACCGATGGTGGAGACGTTGTTAAGCAACTACGCAAGGTAAATCGCACGCTTGAAAAGCGTTTGAAAGAACTTGAGGTAGAAGCAAATGGTCTGAAAAATCAGACACGTCAACGTACTGTCAAGGATGTTCTATCAGCAAAGGGTATTAACCCTAAAGTCGCAGCATTTATCCCACAGGATATTGATACTACAGAAGAAGCCGTGTCAGCATGGCTTGCTGAGTATGGCGATGTGTTCGGAGTACAGGCACCAGCCGATGAAAAGGCTAAGGACCCTGCTAACGCAGCACAACGCAGAATCCAAGATGTGATGCAAACAGGTACACCTCCAGGGGTGGACGAAGATGCACTTGCAAAGATTTTAAATGCTACCTCGGCTGCTGATTTAAGTTCCATCCTTGGTATTCAAACATATAACTAACACTACCAATCACCAGGAGGTGAACACATGGCATACACAGATTCGTCAGCACTCGCTGGCTTAATCAAAACCGCGTATGACCGCTATGTAGAGTTCGCGCTTCGTGCTCAGCCACTGATTCGTTCAGTAGCCGACAAGCGCCCTGCTCAGCAAGCGATGCCAGGTTCAAGCGTTGTATTCTCAATTTACAATGACTTGGCTGCGGCAACATCCGCACTATCATCAGAGACAACTGACCCAGATGCAGTAGCATTGTCAGATGTTTCAACCGTTTCAGTATCACTTGCTGAATACGGTAATGCTTCACTTGTAACTCGCAAGTTGCAGTTATTCTCATTGTCTGACGTTGACCCAGCAGTTGCTGACATCATCGCTTTCAACATGGCTGACTCACTTGACAAGATTGCAATGGAAACATTGCGTACTGGCACAAATGTTATCTACGGCGGAGCCCGTACAACAACAGCCACAATCACAGCATCTGACACACTAACTGCTGCAAACATCCGTAAGGCTGTTGCTAAGTTGCGTTCAAACAAGGCTGTTCCACGCGAAGGCTCACTCTACTGGTGTGGTATCCACCCAGAAGTATCACATGACCTACGCGCCGAAACAGGCGTTGGTGGATGGAACGACATGCACAAGTACGCAGAGACTGGCACAGGACAGTTCTGGCCAGGAACTATCGGAACATTTGAGGGTGCCTACTTCGTAGAAACACCTCGTATGTACCGTGGCATAGATGGTGCAGATGGTTCAGCATTTGCTACAACTGCAGTAACTGTTGCTGGTACATCAGCAGGTTACACATTTGGTGTTGCTTCAACATCAATCATTGCTACTTCTGCAGAAGCAGGAGATAAAATCTCAGGTACAGGCGTTGCATCAGGTGCAAAGATTACATCTTTGGTTACATCAGGTTCAACTACTACAATCACTGTTGACACTGCTAACACAGCAGCAGTAACAGCGACAACCGTTGTAACAGTAACTCCAGTAGTTGCTAACTACCGCACAATTCTTGCTGGAAAGCAAGCACTTGCTGAGGCAGTTGCACAGGAGCCAAACGTTATCATCGGACCAGTCGTTGACCGCTTGATGCGTTTCCGTCCTATCGGTTGGTACGGAGTCCTCGGATTCTCACTATACCGTCAGGCTGCGTTATACCGCATTGAGACTGGTTCATCAATCCAGTCATAATTTGATAGTAGAGGGCGGGAGTTAGTTTCCTTTCGCCCGCCCTCTGCGCTTAAAAGGAGAATAAATGGCACAGTACAAGTTTGTACCACCCACAGTATTTGAAACACCTATAGCGTGGGATAGACTGTTTATTCGTTACGGTATCCACCGTGGAGTATCTGTCCTTATGATTGATGGGCTATACTCTAGTTATCGCTTCCCAGCACAGACAGACATTGCAGCATCCTCTGAACACTATCTAGGTGGACACGAGTACACTATTGATGAGGCAACTAAAAACCGCCTAACCGATGCCTCTATCGGTGGCGTATACGGGGAGAACATAACAGCACTATGAGTCTACATCAGAGAACCCAGCACCCTGAGTTTGTTGAAGGCTGCTTTGGTTGCAAGATTAGTACATTAGAATTAGGCACTGGCGATGCAGGTCGTGCAGAAAATATGCCACAAAAGAAATGGAACAAAGAGTTAGACCTTTACAAGTCTGCTCGTGAGCAAGGTATACAACCTGCAGGCACATCTACAAAACAAATTCAAACAGCAATAGATGCTTCCAACAAAGTTGGCAAAGCATTTGATGCCAATACGGGAGGATTTAAGGGATGACAGCCATCGTAGGTATTCAGGGAAAAGGCTGGGCAGTTATAGCAGCAGATTCCATGACTACCTATAATGACAAGCCATACTTTTCCAAAAGTTTTGAAAAGGTAACACGCAAGGGTGATTATGTATTTGCCTTTGCAGGTGATGCCATTGCTGGCAATATAGCGAATTTTATATGGGCACCACCCAAGGTGATAAAGACAGTGCCTACGGATATATTTATACAGACAAAGGTTCTACCTTCCTTGCGTGAAGTTATGCGAGAGAACAGTTACACACCAGATACAGCCGATAAAGATGCTGGCTTTGATGCTCTTATCTGTTTAAACGGAATTATCTACGAAGTAGACCAGGACTATTTATGGTCAAGGGATGACCGTGGATTGTACGCAGTAGGAAGCGGTGGCTCAATAGCACTGGGTGCATTAGCCACTGGCTTCAACAAGAACTCTATGAAGGCTGCAGAGTTCGCAGCACGCAGGGCAATTAAGATTTCTGCCGACTACACAATTAGTGTTGGTGGAGATGTCAAAGTCATAACACAAAAGGGGAATATCATGGCAGCACCAAAGAAGATTGCAAAGAAGGCAGCGTATGCAGCCTTTGAAAAGACTGAGCCTAAGGGCCAGAAGAAGATGGAACTTAAGAAGGGCGAATCAAAGGCTCAGGTTAAGAAGGAAGTTTCAAAAGGAATGTCCATGCTCAAGAAAAAGGGCAAGTAATCATGTGCTCTACATGCGGCTGTGGGAGTACCCAAGTCAACCAAGACGACAACTTTGGAACAGTTAACCCATACGGGATTGGTGGCCGTGACGTTAATACGCCACCTGTTGAAATCAAAGGAAACAAATAAGGAGTAAGTAATGGCAACTGGATATGACGGAAGTACACTCGTAGCAGAATTAAATCGGCTTGCTAACTCAGGCACATACCCAGCCCGTACTGCCTTCCTAGAGGCACCAGGGGCTGCTAATGCCTATGCTGGCACAACTGGCAAGGACCTATTAGGAGCACTTAACTACAAGGCTAGTGCATCTCGCCAGCCAAATGACTACAAAGGTTTAAACGCAGTATGCAACGAACTTGCTGGCACCACTGGTAAGTCAGCAGTATCAGCCTTAAGGAGCATTAACCTGTGAGCACTCTTGAACAGATGACTGACCGTATTGAGACACTTCTCCACGGCTACAGCATGAACACTGAATCAACCACTTGGCTAACTGCTGCTATCACTGATGCAGTAACTACCAGCATCGCAGTTAATGATGCAAGCGTTGTTAGCCGTGGCTTTGCACAAGTAGGCGATGAACTCATGTATGTCAATAGCACCAACAACATTGATAACGTGTTAACCCTAGCCCCATGGGGGCGCGGTCAGCGTGGCTCAGTTGCTGCTACACACGATAACCTTTCTAAGGTTATTACTGCTCCAGTCTTTCCACGTTATGAAATCAAGAAAGCAATTAACGATTCACTTAACTCTGTCTATCCTCAAGTCTTTGGCATAGGCCAGTATCAATTCAGTTACATTGCTGCTCGCACAACCTATGATATTCCAGATGCAGTTGAGAATATCCTTTCAGTTACTCACGCAGTTATTGGTCCATCTAAAGAATGGCTACCAGTGCGTGCATGGCAAATTGATAGAACTGCTAATCCAACAGCCTTTGGCGATGGTACTAACTTTGGGCACAGCCTAAGCGTGTATTCACCAATCGTTCCAGGGCGATTAGTTAACGTGGCTTATGCCAAGCGCCCAACACTTTTTGATATTAACTCTACAGCAACACAAGAAATGTCAACCATTACTGGCATACCAACTTATGCAGAAGATGTGCTCATCTATGGTGCAGCCTTTCGTATGGTTTCATTCCTTGACCCTGCACGTTTAGGTCCATTATCTGCAGAAGCAGATGTACTTGATAACCAACGTGGACCAGGCAGTGGTGCTAATGCAGCACGTTTCCTGTTCAATGTTTACAACACTCGTTTAAACGAAGTGGCGGAGAACATGCGCCGTCAATTCCCAATTCGTTCACACTATCAGAGATAAGGCACCCACATGGCAGCAGGCGACCCAGGCGTACTCAAGCGGAACTTTTCCGCTACAGCAATTCAAACATCGCTGGTTAACTCTATTACATCAGCAGCAACTGGTGATACAACAACAAGCGTTGCCGTTGTATCTGTCAGCGGTTTTCCATCAACGGTTCCTTACACACTTATCCTTGACCCAGATGGGTCCAAAGAAGAAGTAGTAACGGTAACGGCTGCAACATCTACAACCCTTACTATTACCCGTGGACAAGATAATACTCAGGCTGTTTCTCATGCTGCTGGTACATCTGTGCGCCACGGTGTATCTGGTCGTGACTTTAAAGAAGAACAAACTCATCAGGCTGCTCGCGGTTATGACAATGATACAGCCATTCTTGCCTCTGCTGGACTAACACATATCCACGGGCTTGCAGCCAACGATGGCAATGTAGTTGGTTCACTTCAAGCAGTTACTCTTACACGCAAGACTCTTACTACTCCTACTATTAACGGTGCAACCCTTACGGGTACAGTAAGTTCAACAGCATCTATTGTTGTTAGCGGTGCTGGAACTATTACTGGTCTATCTAGTGCAGGTATGGTTTCATCATCTGCAGCCCCTAAGGATTACGTTGACTCTATTCTTGGTTCAGCAACCGCTGCCTCTACTTCTGCCACAAGCGCAGCCACAAGTGCCACCAGTGCAGCAACCTCTGCTACCTCAGCAGCAACCAGTGCCACTTCTGCAGCAACAAGTGCTTCCTCTGCATTAACCTCTGCAACTTCTGCAACAACCAGTGCTTCTAGTGCTTCAACTTCTGCAGCATCGGCTCTTACAAGCCAGACTGCTGCTGCCACGTCAGCAACAAGTGCTGCAACGTCTGCCACTAGCGCGGCAACGTCTGCCTCATCTGCTTTAACAAGTCAAACTGCAGCAGCGACAAGTGCTACATCTGCTTCAACTAGCGCAACATCTGCTGCAGCATCTGCAACAGCAGCGGGTACTTCTGCTACATCGGCTGCTGCCAGTGCAACCGCTGCTGCTACTTCTGCTACCAGTGCTGCTGCCAGTGCAACTGCAGCAAGTACAAGCGTAACTAGCGCAGGTGTTAGCGCATCGGCTGCCTCTACATCTGCAGCAAATGCTGCAGTATCTGCATCTTCTGCTGGAACAAGCGCATCGTCTGCTGCAACATCACAGACAGCAGCAGCAACCAGTGCTTCTAGTGCATCTACATCGGCATCTAGTGCAGCAACTAGCGCATCAGATGCAGCCACAACTTATGACAACTTTGATGATAGATACCTTGGTGCTAAATCATCTGCACCTACACTAGACAATGATGGCAACGCACTTCTTACTGGTGCGCTGTACTTTAATTCAACTCTTGCTGCTATGTATGTCTGGACTGGCTCTGTTTGGTCTGTTATGGCAACAAGCGGAGATATAGAATCGGTGACAGCAGGAACGGGATTAACAGGTGGTGGCGCAAGTGGCGCAGTTACCGTATCTCTTGATACAACATCTGCTTATGTAGTTCCCTCACAGACATCTAACTCAGGTAAGTATCTAACAACTAATGGAACTGCTGCCTCTTGGGGTGCTATCTCAGGTTCTCTTGCTCAACCAACTGAACCTTCATCTCCTACAGATGGACTTATCTGGGTAGATACAGATGGCACTGCACCAACTACAGTAGTTACTCGTTGGTCTAAAGCACCAACTAATGGAACTACAACTCTTAGCGGTACAGATGATACAACAAATGTTCTTGCCTATACCCCAGGGTATGAGCAGGTATTCCTTAACGGTGTACTTCTATCTCGTGGTTCTGATTACACAGCAACTACTGGTACTAGCGTAGTCCTTGTTACCGCAACAGTTACAAGCGATATTGTAGAAATTATTGCCGCCTTACAGGTGGCATACACAGATACAATTACAACTGCTGCTGCTGCAACTACCTATGTGGCTAAGACTTTGACTACTACAACAGGTGACATCATTTACGCATCTGCTGCTAATACTCCTGCCCGTCTAGGAATTGGTTCATCTGCCCAAGTGCTCACAGTCGCAAGCGGTATCCCAACTTGGGCTACGCCTTCTGGTGGCACTTTGCCAGTCTTAACAACAACGGCAGCAGGTGGAGATTTTTCAACAACTTCAACAACCTATGTAGATGTAACAAATATGACAATTACACGCACACCTGTTTCTGCAACAAACAAAATTGAAGTCAAAGCAAGTTTTAGCATTTATTGTGCAGCAAATGTTGCAATAGATTTTAAGTTATTTGCAGGCGCAACAGGTTCTGGATTGCTTTATACTGGTGCAAGAGGTGCAACTGGATACACTCAATTTAATGTTTTGTTTTATTTTACAAATGTTGCTGCATCATCAACAGTATTTAAGTTACAAATGAAAACAGATGGCAGTAGTGTAACGCTATACGGTGCAAATGCTGGATTTAATAACAACTTTAGCGTATTGGAAGTGTACTAATGACAACACATAAAGAAATTGTAAAAGCACTTGATGATTTAGGTGCAAAAGAGTGGACATTATCAGGTGATGAAATTGGCGATATTGTCTGGCTTACCGATGATAAAAAAACAGAGGCAGAAATTAACGCTGCTATTGCTAACCCGTTGCCTGATAAATCCGCTACCGACAAAGCAGCCCTACTCACTCGTCTTGGCATAACTGCAGATGAGTTTAAGACACTACTTGGAGGAAACTAATGGCTAATACAAGAGCGCAGAAAACGGCGCAGAATCTATCCACACTTACCACTGCTGGTGATATGTCTTATGCCTCTGCTGCAGGTACACCTGCTCGTTTAGGTATCGGTTCATCTGCTCAGGTCTTGACTGTGGCATCAGGTATTCCAAGTTGGGCTACACCTGCAAGCGGTTCAACTTATGTGGGCGCATCGGTTTATAAAACTGCCGTGCAATCTTGCACAAGCGGTAGCGATAATACTATTACATGGGATGCCGAATATTATGATACTAATAACATCCACGACAATGTTACCAACAATTCTCGTTTAACTGTACCTACAGGATATAGTGGAAAATGGTTAATTAACTATCAACATTGTTGGGCTGCAACTGCAACAGGCGCTAAATGGAGTTACATCTATAAAAATGGAACAGATGTATTTGGAACTTTTCATACATATACTAGTGTTGGCAGCCAAGTTACTCATTCAGCATCTTTAGTATTAAATTTGGTAGCGGGAGATTACATAGATAGTAGATGTGGTCAGAACTCTGGTGGTGCGTTAAACCTTATTGCTGGTTACTCAACTCAACTTCAATTCAGTTACTTAGGAGCATAATGTTAATTCAATTTGATACACCACCAAATCTTAATGGTGAAGAATTAGTAGCGGAACTAAAGGTTATTGGTGTTGAAGTTACTGGTCGCCCACTTATAGATGAAAACAAAGACCTATGGTTAAACATTGCTGAATCTGACAAAGATAAAGCAATACCAATTGTTGCAGCACATAATGGCACAGTAATTGCGCCTGATATTGCTACAGCCAGAGCAGCACTACTTGCTCGTCTCGGTATCACTGCCGAAGAAGCACAACTACTCCTAGGAGGAAACTAACTTGGCTACATTTAGTAACACAACCAGACCAGGTTATGTCTGGGATTCAACCGACAATGTTTGGTATCCAATTGGAGTAGGTGGGCATAGTCACGGAGAAATACCTGCAACTATTGCAGATGCTAAGGGCGACCTTATTGCTGGTACCGCTGCCGATACGGTATCTCGTCTAGCAGTTGGTACCAATGGACAATATCTCAAGGCTGACTCAACTGCAGGTACAGGGTTAGCGTGGGCAACATTGCCTTCAAGCGGTAAAGTTTTGCAAGTTATAACGGCTCAGTATTCAACAGGAACAACCATTTCAACAACTACTTTTACCGATACTGGATTAACGGCAACAATTACACCGACATTAAATACAAGCAAAATTTTAGTTTTAATTTCGCAATATGGTGAGGCCGAAAGGGCTGCTTATAGATGTTGGGGCGGTTGGCAATACTTACGCGGTGCAACTGTCTTAGCCAGTCGTGTAATAGCGTTTGGGATAAATGTAGTTAGTGGTACAAGTTCGGCTAGTGCGGGCTTTTTAACGGCTTGTTACTTAGATTCTCCAGCAACTACTAGCGCGACAACCTACAAAACACAAGCAGCACCTTATGAATCAACAAGTAGTGGTCTAGTAACATTGAACACTTTTCCTTCTTCAATTACACTTATGGAAATTGGTGCATAATGGCTACAATCCAAAATGTTTTAAGTATGTTAATTCCCAATGGCGGCTATGTTGCTCGCGGTGATGAGTATGAAGGCATAGAGTTTTTAGAATGTGAGCCAATTACAGAAGCGCAATTTAACGCGGGATTTGCACAATATGATGCTTGGAAGGCAGAACAAGATGCTGCACAGGCAACAGCCAAAGCAGCCCTACTCGCCAGACTTGGCATTAGCGCCGATGAAGCGAAGTTGTTACTGTCGTAATACTATTTAAGGAGTCATAGTGGTATCAAGAGCACCTGACATTACCGAGCGCACGATAATTGATTTATCGGGCCGTCTATCCACATACTATGATTTAAACGCTAATGCCTTCGATGTTGCTATTGCTGGTTTGCCATTCATTATGGCAGTAACAGACAACACACCATACAAGCGACAGACTGCAGAGTTTCGTGCTCAGCGTGTAGACCAGATGCGTGACCCAGGTGAGCATACGCTTGCAGGCTCAGGCTATTGGACACGCAGCCAGTCCTCTTGGCACTATGGCGAAGGTATCCAATACACAGAGCCAATGGAAGGTAATGATAACGAAGTACGCTTTCGTTTCAATAACTCTTATGGCGTAGATGTATGGACTCCAGGCCAATTAACTCTGCTTAAAAAGACAACACTTGTTCAGGCTTTTACTGGTAAGTGCAAGGTTGATACGGGTGCTAGTTCTACTGGTGTTGCCTTTGCCGTTGCTACAGATATGACAGTACGCACAACACAGACTACAGCCATGTATAAGATTACTACCGCTGGTGTCTCTACTGCCTTGGTTAACTATGCCTCTATTAACAATGAAACAGTCCTTGCTACTACCTCAGATGGTACATACATGTATGTGGCTACAACTGCTGGCATCTACGATGTCAAACTATCTGATGGCACAACACATAAACATTATGCCTACAATGGTCTAACAGCAGACCATGTGGTTCTTAAGTATGTTAAAAGCCGTATCGTTGCTGCATTTAAGTTTACTGATTTAACTTACTCAGCATATGAACTTACCTTTAACAGCAAAGGTGCTGGCGCAGCCGTTGATATTAAGACAACAATGGTGGCAGCATCAGGAACTCTTATCAATGGTTCAGTCAACATGCCCGTACTATGGACATGGAGTGCCATAACCGAAGGCTCTGCTGCAATCTACCTTGGTGGTTACGCAGGTGACCACTCTACTATCTTTAAATTACAAGTAGATAATGCAGGAGTTCTAGGAACTATTGTTACTGCTGCTGTAATGCCACGAGGCGAACTTATCTTATCGCTCTATGCATACCTTGGAACATACCTTATGGTTGGTTCAAACAAGGGCGCTCGCATTGCAACGCTAGACCAAAACGGTGACATGACATACGGACCATTGGTATTTCACAATGAGAACGGTGTCTATGACTTTGAAGGCCGTGACTCTTACATTTGGGCAGCCAATACCAACGGTGTTAACTCTGCCTCAGGAACAATGCGTATCAATCTAGGTCAACCTATTACCCTTTCAGGGTACGCTCAGCCTATTTCAACTGGTGTATATGCCCGCGCAACCGATGTTTATGCCGAAGGTATCACTGGAACAGTGCGTTCCGTTCGTATCTTTGATTCACCAAGCCGTCTTATCTTTGCTATTGAAAACTCTGGTATATGGATGGAACATGCTACTAACTTAGTTGATTCTGGCACGATTCGTTCAGGTAAAATCCGCTACGACACCATGGAAAATAAAGCATGGAAGCGTGTGCGTGTGCGTACCTTAAATGATACAGCCAATGGTGACATTGAACTATACAAACTTGCCTATGATGGTTCTGAAACTATTATTAAAACATTTACGGAAGATACTACAACTGCTGCAGATATTGATTTGATTGATGCATACCCAAGTGTAACTCCAGATGCTGCATTTACAGTTGAGTTACTTCAAAGAAGTACTGATGCTACTACTGGTCCTGTTGTAGTTGGTCTTGCTGTTAAAGCCTTACCTTCACCAACTCGTGCCCGTGTGCTACAGATTCCACTATTCATGTATGACAGAGAGACTGATAAGACTGGCAACATAATAGGCTATGAAGGCTATGCTCGTGACAGATTGTTTGCACTTGAGTCAGTTGAAAGCATTGGTGCAACCATTGTTATTCAGGACTTCACCGCTGGTGGAGAACCTATCGAATGTGTTATCGAACAGATTACATTCACTCGCGCAACCCCATCCGCCCGCAACTACTCAGGCTTCGGAGGCATTTGCCAAGTCGTAGCCCGTACTGTCGTATAAGGAATATCCCACATGAACCCAGATACAGCAACCATCGTCTACTCATACTTCTTTGTTGGAATTGCCATCCTTGCAGGTGGCAGCATAATGGCAAGACATTATGTAGCAAAGCAAACGGAAGAATTGAAAGACCAGTTAAGCAAGATTATGTACGCCTTGTATAACGATGGTAAGACTGGGTTAATTAACAAAGTTGAAGAACTACTTGAACACCAACATACTATTAAAATTGATGTTGCTGTGATGAAGGCGAGATACGATGACGCAAACAAATGATTTATTAGCAATAGCACAGGCCGAGGTTGGCACTGTAGAAGCAGGCGAAAACCACACAAAGTATGGCAAGTGGAGTGGACACGATGGACAACCCTGGTGTGGTTCCTTTGTTAACTGGTGCTTTGCACAACTCAAGCCAGCATTAAAGATTCCAAATTGTATTTATACCCCTGCTGGGGTGTCAGGTTTTCAAGGTATAGGAACGTGGAGCAACGCTGCTACTGCTAAGCCAGCACCTGGAGACATAGTATTCTTTGATTTCATTGAAGGTGGAGCGAAGGTGGAGCATGTTGGCATCGTGGTTAAAGATAACCTTGACGGTACTGTTACTACCATTGAAGGTAATACTTCACCTGAAAAGAAAGCGAAGGGTTCCCAAGCCAACGGTGGGGAAGTTGCTATCCGCACTCGCGCTTACAAAGCAAACAACAAAGCAAAACTAAAGCCATACATCGTGGGCTTCGGTAGACCGAAATGGAGTAAATAATGAAGAAGTTTTTATCAGACAAACAAATTAGGGCTATTAAAGATTACGGTCTAGCCGTCATTGCCTCTGCAATTACTATGGGCGTTGCCCTAGTTGCCAACCTAGAACCTCAGTACGCAGTTCTTATTGGTTCATTGGCCCTGCCGCTGACCAAGTGGGCTAACAAGCACTCAAAAGATTACGGCCCTGGTTCTAACTAATAGTTTAAACAGACAAAGCCCCTCGCTTAATTGCGGGGGGCTTTTTTGCTTTCCCAATCTTTATTGTTTACTGTCTTAAGACGGTGGCAGTTAGCACATAAAGTCTGTAAGTTCTCAGGTTCATTGTTATCGTGGTCACCGTCTATATGGTCCACATCTAACTGGGCACGGTGCTCTGCTACAAAGTCGCATAGTTCACAATGCAGTTTCTTTAACTTGTAATGACTAGAGCGGTATTGGTTGTACTTAGTACGACACGACCAGCCGTACTGTTTCTTCTTTAATTTTGTAGGGCCACAAATGATACAGATGCCAAAGCGCAAAGTTGGGTTCTTAAGAAGCAACTTATGCTGCATGTTTAAACCATACTTGCCAGCCAATTTCAATGACTGTAAAATAGTCGCGTGTTATGTTGAAAAAAGCATCAATGGCAGGGCGTGGGTCAAAGTAATTACCCTTGCCTTCTGACCATTGGTAATCATCACATGCAATAATCCCGCCAGACTTAAGGGCTGAGTATGAACTCATCAAGTCTTTCATTACACCGAAGGCTGTATGGTCGCCATCTATGTAGATAAAATCATATAACTTTTTGTTACTTCCAAAGAAGTCAACGCTTGTTTCTTGGCGGTAGGTAAGGTTGCCATAGTTGCCAACCTTTGTTATGTATGTTTTAAATACATCATCGAAATCCATGTTTTCGTGGAGTGCTTCATCGCTACCTTCCCATGTATCAACATCAGTCAAGGTTGAGTCGGGGTGGCTCAAGATTTCATCTAGCATCCACTTGGATGCATCACCCGTATAGGCACCTATCTGCAGGAAATCCACTGGCTTGCCCTTAAGGGGCAGCAGGTGGCGCTTGAAGTTGTCTATGGCATTGGTGTCTATAAACCAGTTAGGATAATCCATTAGCCACCCGTTGAGTAGAAACCAGGGGCATTGAACTTAACTCCTGGCACGCTGAATATGCGTGACATAGGCTCACCGCATGGTGTGCACATAGGAGCATCTGCTTCGGCATGGATAGAACGCTCAAGTTCAACAGTGATGCTGCACTTGGTGCATTGGTATGGGTAAATCAAAGGCTGTTATCCGTATGCTTTAGAGATGTAGCCCATGGCAAAACTTAACACCATGAGTGTGAAGATTAAGATACTGACTAGGTTTTCTTTCTTCATGTTACTCACCATTTCCTCTGGCATACTCTGCTGCTTGACTGATAATCTTTCTGACAATGATATTACTTGATTCGCTATTGAACCAAACGTATCCGCCATCTTCAATGTCCTTGGCTATCTTCTCACGCAATTCAGCAAGGTGTATCTCTAAAGTCTTTTCCATTAGAGCACATCTACTGGGGTAGGCACGGTTACCAACGCTCCGCATTGGTCGCACTCTGCATCAACAAACCATAACGAAATGTTATTGTCCTCAAACATGCACTTGACTTTAAATACCAATGAGCCACATATACAGGCATGGCTTGGTATTCCTCGCAGGTCTATGCTAGGCTTCTGCTTAACTCGTTTGGCTCGGTGGAACCTCGCCAATACACCCTTGCTCTGCACGAACAGGAGTGTACTACATGGTTTTTCTACATTTGTGTGCGACACGCCGAGACACGCCGATAAAATAATTATGCACAGACCTCGATAGAGGAGAGATTGTGTAGTAGTCTCCTCTATTGAAGGAGAAACATGACAACATTACAAAATCTAACTGGCAAGGATTACGTCAGTCACAGCGCCATTACAACTTGGCTCAACTGTGGCTGGAACTATTACCTTAGCCGAGTGCAGAACGTAACTGAGAACCCTTCCTACTGGTTAGTAGGCGGTAAATCTGTACACACTGCAACTGAAATATATGACACATGGCCCGCTGATGCGGGAGTCTTTGACCCTACGGTGGTATTTACCAACGAGTGGAACAAAGAGTACGCAGCCAGCGATACTGGCATGCCATTCAGGGCAGGCGGTAGGTCAACTAAGGCATATCCAAACAAGGAAGATGCTTCATGGTGGCTTGCCAATGGTCCAAAGATGGTTGATTACTGGATTCAATTCCGCCAAGAAAGCGGGTATCAGGTATTCATTATGCCTGATGGAAGGCCAGCAATCGAAACTGAACTCCTAAAAGAAGTACATGGAGTAAAAGTGCGAGGCTATCTTGACCGCCTCATGGTCTCACCTGACGGTGAACTCACTGTCATTGACATCAAGACAAGCGCACAAGAACCTAAGTCCAACGAACAGTTGGGCACTTACGCAATACTGGTAGAGAAAGTATTTGGTATGCTCCCTGTCAAGGGTGCCTACTGGATGGCTAGGACTGGGGAATTAAGTAGCCCCGCCGACCTCTCACACTATACAGAGTCACGCCTTGGCTCCCGTGTTAAGTCGTTTAAACTGGCAGTGGAGAACAACATCTTCATGCCTAACACTGGATTCATGTGTGGTACTTGTTCAGTCAATCATGCTTGTTATGCCGTCAACGGCAAAGATTCATATCTCTATCCCGAACTAACAGAAAGCGAAGTCCATGAGTAACGAAGCACCATTTCAGATTAACCTCAAGACCCCTGGCGGAACACTTCTTAATGTCCGTGCATGGAGTGAGGCAGAGTTAGACCAGTACATTGATTCATTAACAACACGCATCGTTAACATCGTTGCTCTTGAGCAGACAGTTACAGCCTTGGGTGCACTATCAAGTGCTGGATTAAATCCACAACCTGTGGCACAACAGGCACATTACGGTGCTATTGCACCAACTGCAGTTAACACCACAACAACTCCGTATCAATCAACACCTAGTGTTTCACCAACCTGCGACCATGGCTTGCCTATGCGTATGGTTCCTGCAGGCATTAGTAAAGTGGGTAAGCCATACAAGTCGTTCTTTGCTTGCCCAAATCCACGAGAGACTGCTTGTTCCGCTAAGGGATAATCATGCGCTTACTATCGCGGGCTATTAAGACCGCATCCCAAGGGGGTGCTACGCTGCCTACAGTGTGGCACTCTCTTGGAGCGCAACAGATTTCATTTCGTTACGGTGAGGTAAGCATGGTTGCTGGCCCTCCAGGGGCTGGAAAATCTACATTTGCTTTAGCACTGGCAGTACATGCCAAGGTACCCACGCTGTACATATCTGCTGATACACACTCACACACCATGAGCCTACGCCTATTGGCTATGCTCACAGGTAAACCTCAACAAGAGGTTGAGCCTTTGATGGACCAAGACAGGGAATGGGCAGCACAAATGCTCAAGCCTGCTGACCACATCATGTGGGAGTTTGATTCAGCACCAACATTAAAAGACATTGAAGATGCAGTCCTTGCTGCGCGAGAGCGCCTTGGTGAAGATGTGCACTTGATTGTCTTAGACAATGCAGTTGATGTAACCCTTGATGGACAAGATGAGTGGGGCGGATTACGCACACTGATGAAGGAACTCAAGTGGTGGGCTAGAGAGACAGGCGCAGCAGTGCTTGTCTGTCATCACACTAGCGAGGGTGTACAAGGTAACCCTTGTCCTCCACGCTTTGCATTACATGGCAAGGTAGCACAAACGCCAAGCCTTATCCTGACTGTCTATCCGCAGTTAGCAACTATGGGAGTTAACGCAGTTAAAAATCGTTACGGTCCTGCTGATGCCAGTGGTGGTTCACCAGTCTGGCTTTCTTATGACCCCGCAAGTATGAGTGTATTGGACATGGTGCAAGCATGAGTAACGCAAGTGAATGGGAACTAACCGTAGCCGAAAACGGTGGTGAGGTTCCACTAAAACAAGTAACAAATGAATTAACAATACCCACCAAGCAGTTGCTAACTGATATGAAGGCACAGTTGATGTTAGTGCCAGCAAATGCGACCTATACGATTGGATGGAAAGCGATTGTTTGGAAGAAAAAGGAGACTGGTAGATTCCAGGAACTCACAGATGACGAGTTTAAACAGTTTCTTGAAACGGGAACTGCCGAATACACCAGAGGAAATCCTAGCCATGGTGGAGAAGTCAAACATTCCATCGGAAGTGAAGGAACTACTTAGACATGAATTGCCTGAGGTTATGGACCGCATCGAAGATGCAACGAAACAAATCTATAACCCTTCGGCAATATGGTTAGAGTCAATACAGTTTGCAGACTATGTTGGTCAATTAGGTAAGCACTTACAAGAGTGCCGTGCTAATGATTGTACTACCGCTTTAGCAGACCAACTCTTTGAGATGGCTACGGCTTGGAAAGAGATGGCAGAGAACGCAATGCAAGTACTAGACATTTCAGAGGGAGAAGTTTAAACATGGCACACTCAAGTAAAGAAACACTATCTATTGGTTGGTGTGATAATGGTTTGACTGATGGTAAGTTTACCGAAGGTTTACTCTATACAACTATCACAGCACCAACGCGTGGAATTGGTATTCATAATGCCGTGCGTGTGCAAGGTAATCAGATAGGCAGGCAGCGCCAAGCCCTCTTTGACATGTGGGCTGACAGTATTAAAACAGACTGGTTGTTATGGGTTGACTCCGACATAGTGTTAACCCTTGACATACTAGAACTACTATGGAATACGGCAGATAAGATAGCCCGTCCAGTAGTTAGTGGTGTGTACTTTATATCTAAACAGATGGAATCATCATTGATGCAACCTATGCCTGCTCTATTTGATGAAGGTAGCCATGAGCACCAGATTAAATACTTGCATCCGTTACCTAAAAATCAAGTGGTTAAGGTTGATTGTGCTGGACTAGGACTTACGCTCATGCATAAGTCAGTTGTTCCACTACTACGAGCCAAGTTCCCTGACCAGTCTATGTTTGCTGAGGTTGAGAACTTAGGAGAAAAGTTTGTAGGTGAGGACATTGTGTTCTTCCGTAAGTTAAAAGCAGCAGGTATTGATGTGCATGCACATACAGGTGCCATTGCAAAACACATGAAACGATTTGCCTTCGATGAGAACTTCTATGCATTGTATTGGCAAGCAGCGAAAGCAGCGGAGGCACAGTCTAATGACAACACCACAGAAAAGTAACAAGCGCAGAGGTGCAGCCTTTGAGATTGAACTTGCAGATTGGTTGATGACACAGGGTTTAAACGCTCAACGTCTACCACGAGCAGGGCGCAACGACATTGGTGATGTTGCACTACCAACAGACAATGACATATATGTAATCGAAGCCAAGGCACCACGCCGTGATGGAAAGATTGACCTATCGGGTTGGTTGCGTGAGGCAGATGTAGAGGCAGAGAACTATCGCAAGGCTAAGCATTTAAAGGTAGCGCCTACGCCATTGGTAGTTATTAAGGCTTCAAACAAGGGGATTAGTGAGGCTTATGTAGTGCAAAGGCTTAGTGATGCTCTCGCCAAACTCTAAACATGACATAGGAAAAGTATTAGAACACTATGGATTCGAATTGCCCGCACAAAAACGCGGGTGGATTACAGTGCGATGCGCCTTCCATGGTGATAGAGTTAAGTCAGCCCGTTTAAACATAGACAACGGTGGATTCAGATGCTTCGGCTGCGACATGGCAGGTGATGTGTACTCCATCATTATGAAGAAAGAAGGAGTGCCATTCAATGAGGCTAAGCAAATCGCAGAGAGAATTACTGGCGAAAGCAACGGTGAACTACGAGCAAAACCTAGACGAGATACTTCCGTATCTAATGGGTCGCGGTATAACAGCGGAGACGGCTCGTACGTTTCGCCTCGGCTTCGTAAAGGAGCCTGAGATTGGACACGAACCGTACACTGGGAAGTTATCAATCCCTTATCTTACACCCGCTGGACCCATTGACCTACGATTTAGAAGTATCGTCATGGATAATGGACCAAAGTATCTGTCAAGGCCAGGAGCGACCACGCATATCTATAACGTACAAGCGTTATACGAGGAGTCAGAAGTCCTCGTAATATGTGAGGGAGAACTTGACACTGTAGTAGCAACGCAGGCTGGCTTCAATGCAGTCGGGTTGCCAGGGGCTAACAACTGGAAACCTTTTTACGCTCGTGTACTGGCAGACTGGGGCAAGATTGTGCTGCTATGTGATGGTGATAATGCAGGCAGAGAGATGGCTAAGAACCTTAGTCGTGAACTAGATAACGTGTTCCCTGTGTTCATGCCTGAGGGTGCTGATGTAAATGATGTGTACCTCAACGAAGGTGCCGATGGTTTACGCAAGCGAGCAGGTGTTTAAACATGACACACGATGAAACATATCAATCGGATAAGTCTGATATTAAAACTCAAGCAGGCTTAGAGATGTTTGAATACTTCAATACTAACTATGGCTCCGCAGTATGGGGCAAAGTGTTAGAGGGAATCAAAGCCATAGAGGAGGAACTTAAATGACACACAATGAATTGTTGGCAGAGATAGACGACAATTTCACAAAATGTGGAGATGATTGTGAATCCTGCCGTAGAGATAATGCTTCTTGGTTTGCCCTTCGCGCAGTAGTGGAGTTGCATAAGCCTGATGAGTTCAACCATTGCGGTGTATGCAATCAATACCTTTGCGAAACAATCCAAGCCATAGAAAAGGAGATGCGATGACACACGATGAATTGCTGAAAAAATTAAGTTCAACTAATCGTAGGTACGCAGGGAGTCAGGACAATGCAGCACTTCGTGCAGTAGTGGAGTTGCATAAGCCTGATGAAACTGGTGGTTGTTCAGCAGAGTACATAGATTGCCATAGCCTTTCAGGGTTATTCTGTGATGAATACTGCAACACCTATGTTGTCTATCCTTGCAGGACTATCCGAGCCATAGAGAAGGAGTTGGGATGAACAGAGAAGAGTACAACTTAACATAATACCACGACCACTATATCTAGACTACAACTAAGGAGAACACAATGGAACTATGGTTACAAATAGCAATAGGAATGACAATAGCACACTTTGTTAAGGAGTTTTATTACCAGTGCCAGAGTTGGCTCTGGTCTTTCAAGCACCGCAATGACCCAAAAAGTAAGACTCTTAGGGAATTGCTTGGGCTTAATGATGGGGGCTAGGTGATGGTTAATCGCTCATCATTTGATTTAGACTTCGGATATGGTCGCAAGGGTGAGCAACTTGTTGAGGACTTACTCACTGGTGGTAGGACTATTGAAGTCAAGCGTGATAGGAAGTGGTGGAAAACTAACAACCTTTACATTGAGGTTGAGTGTTTCTTTAGGAAGTCTATGTCATGGCAACCTTCGGGTTTAAACGTAACAGAGGCAGACTACTGGGCGTTCGTATTAGAAAAGAGTGTCGTGATGGTGACAACACCAACACTTAAGTATGCAGTTGAGAACTTTGGCAGGGAAATAACATGTGAGATACCACCAAACTTAAGCAAGGGCTTCCTCATTACGGTAGAAGATTTACTAACAGCAACGAGGAAGTTAATCAATGAGTAACAAAGAAGAACTATTAGACCAGATATTTAAGGTAGCAAAGATGGCGAGCCAGCGCACAGCGCGAGTGCATCGCAACATTGTATCCTCTGATGATGTGTATCAACACCTGAATGTATGGGCATTGGAACACTGGCACAAGATAGAAGAATGGGAAGCGCAAGACAGCCTCGTGTTTAAACTGCGCCGTACCTTTAACAACGAGGGTCAAAAGTTTGCAGCAAAAGAACGAGCGTATAAATCTAAGTCAAGTCCAAGTGATTCTTTCTACTACACACACGAGGTACTACAAGAGTTACTCAAAGATGTGTGGCACTATGAGTATTGGGTGCAGTCCTCAACACCTGCCGATAGTGAGTTCATTAGTAGAAGTACCAAGCCAAGTGAAGGAAACAATAGGCTTGCTCTGCTCTCTGATGTGGCCCAGGCATTGAGGCGTTTAAACGATGCAGATAGGTTACTACTCCAGCGCAGGTTTGATGATGGTGGTACTGACTTCGATGCATTAGCCATTGAATACACTGCCTCTGAGGAAGCCATACGCAAGCGTGTTAGTCGTGCCCTTACTAAGTTACAAGATAGACTCGGTGGTGATGCACCGATATGGAACAACAGAAGGTACCGCAAGTCCAACGCACAAGCGCAGGCAGAATTAAAGGAGCAAGAATGAAGTTTGTATTTGAGTTTAATTGGCGCATGTTTATGGTTGGTGCTGCTTACTATGATGGTTTGAGATGTGTTGAGTTGTTCTTTGGTCCAGTTGTAATCGCTATTTGGTGGGGGTTATAGTCAATGATAATTGGTTTGAGTGGGTACGCACAATCGGGTAAAGATACAGTTGCAGAACTATTGCTACTTAACTATGAATACGAACGCCGTTCATTCGCTGAGCCTATGCGTAAGGCTTTGTTAGCATTGAATCCGATAGTGGCATACTCATCTCGCTTGATGTACCTTGATGAAGCAGTAGATGTATATGGGTGGGAGTGGGCTAAGAAAGATACCGATGCACGCAGATTGCTACAAGTATTTGGTACCGAAGTTGGGCGAAAAATGTTTGGTGAATCTTTTTGGGTAGACATTGCGTTTAAACAGATAACCAATGATGAGCGAATCGTTTTCAACGATGTTCGTTTTCCTAATGAGGCACAGGCTATCGTTGATAAGGGCGGGCAAGTGTGGCGTGTGCAGCGTGAGAATCATAAGCCAGTTAACTTACATGCATCTGAAACTGCGATGGATAACTGGCGCTTTGATGATGTAATCCTTAACGCTGGTTCACTATCTGATTTAGCAGATGAAGTATTCATGCTTGCTAAGTCTAAGGAATTATAGTTTAAACATAGCGAAGCCCCACTTACAGGAGGACTGGTTCCTGTGGTGGGGCTTCTTTATGGGCACTCAATCCCGCGCTTCCCCTTCGTGGGGCTGAGTACCTAACACTTACTCTATCACAACTACCGCAACTCTGAGTCGGTGTAATCGTTTGGGTCTTTGAGTCCTATCTTAAGGCGTTTGCGTAGGGCAGTTCGTGTTTCGGGTGAGGTTCCTGCCCATACACCCTGCCTTTCGTGGGCTAGTGCCCACTCCAAGCATGCTGCTTTGACGGGGCAATCACTACATAATGTGGCATAGAACAGGGCTTCTTCTCTGCTGAATTGCACGCTATCGGGGTAGAACATTTCCGTATCGGCACCAGCACATGCTGCACCTTCGAAGGCTTTAGCATTGTAGTTTAAACGGTAGTAGGTCAAGCCATTTATTACCTTTGACTTCATAACTCTGTGGAATTGTGGCTTGTATGCTCTCGGTATATTGCTGAGCATGTGGATAAACTTTACGCTAGGAGAGTTTCGTTGTGGTTGCATAGCCAGCCCCTATCATGTAGTCAAGCACTGAATCTAGCAGCACTGCTACCTTCATTGGTCTGATTACCACGGGGTCGCCGTTCTCTGATGAGAATGTGTATCCGCTTTGAATAAGGTGAAAGACAATCTCATCTTTCAATGTGTTGTAGTTTGTAGGTGCCATTAGTACCACCCCATTGCTAGGTGATGTGCATATGCTCTGCATATTCCGCCGTCTTTCCCGTAGTGTCGGTCAATATATTTCAATCCGATTGTTACCTGTTTAAACCCATCTTTCGTTGGCTTAACCTTAAGTATTTGCCATGTGTTGGGCATGAGTTGTGCAATACCTGAGGCTTTGCTTCTCTTGTTAACGGCAGCGGGTCGCCAGTTGCTCTCTCGTTGCCATAGTTCATAGAGGCATGGGTACTGCTCAAGTTTGTTCTGCTTGATGAGTTCGCCAATGGCGAAGTGTTGGTAATCGTTTGTGTAGTAAGCAAGCACCTGAGATTTAGGTGGGTGAATTACATATTCCACTCGTGGGTTCACGAACAACACTCCGATTAGAATTAGTACAGTGATAAACCAAATGCGTGCATGTGGGTGTATATGTTTAAACAGATTCATCTTCTAATTCCTTACTCGTTGGTAACACATGCTTAATGAAAGACAATAGCATTAGGTCTATGTCTGTGTCATATCCCTCGCCATCATCGGTGCCTACTACTATCATGTTACCCATTAGCATTGGGTTATTTCCCAGCATGAAAGAGAGTGCACCACCGAATCCGTTTAACGGTAGGTTGAGCATAATCCCCTCCTCATTTACATAGGCCGTGGCTAAGTCTTTGCCCGCTGCATCGTATAACTTTACGATTTCAATGAGTCCACCGACTGCATCTTGGTAGTCCTTGAGTTGTTTAAACGTGCGTTCCTCGTGAGTGCCATCTGTAAATAACACTACGCCTTTAACTTCTGGGTGTTTCATTATTCCACTAGTTCTTTCATCATGTTATTGAGTTGAGTGTAAGATAGTTTCTTACCACTCCAGCGTGCGCCGTCTATAGTTTGCTTGCCTTCTAGGTCAGCAATCTTTATCCATGTCTTGTAAGGTGTCTTGCCTTTGTATCCCTGCATGAAAGCACAAGCAGAGATGTATAGTTTATAGTCGTTGTTAATCCATAGGGCACAGTTCCATGTTTCATAGTTGCGCCAGCCTGAGTAAGTTTTGTCGGCGTAGATACCAGCATGTACACTCATGTTTAAACACCTTCGCTTTCTAATTGTTCTATCTGTGCTTTGAGTCTTGCAATTCGTAGTTCTTTTGTAGGGCGTACGTTTCCACCAAGGCGCGTAACTTCTGCGCGGTATAGTTCTTCGTACTCGGTGCGGTATTTCATTACTAAAGTTTTGACTGCATGCTGTTGTGCTTTACCTGCTGTACTCATTAGTCTTTCTCCTTCTTAAGAATCTTAATCCTGCGCTTGAGGTTTGCGTTCTCTTGTTCCAGTAAGTAGTTCTTTCGTAGTGCAATGGCAAGCACTAAGCCAGCCGATACTAGCGCGATGATTATCGCAATTAAATCTGTGTTAGTAATCATGTCAGTCCTTTGTTATGTATAGCGTGGTTGCTATAGATGAATCTTCTCATGCCTGATACATGCAGGTCAAGTACATTTCAAAAGATTTTAATTTATTTTTTCTGTTTAAACGCAGCCGCTTGCAACATACCAGGCACATGTTTAAACATCAAGATGTCAGCCGCCTGGGAAGATAAACTCTATGTGTTTAAACACATAATGAAACGAACCCCTGGCGGCAAGCAAAAACCCCCCGCATTTCTGCGAGGGGTTGATGTTGTAGTGATTAGAAGGGCAGTAGTTCCTGTATTCTTGTGCGATGTGCGCGTGCTTTGTAACTCGTGTCTATCTTTTTATCTTGCCACGATGCCACGCTGTACACGGCAGAGAGTGCTGGTTTAAACGTCTCGTGTTCGATGATGCGCCCGTCACGCACCTTGAGATAAGTTCCGTTATCAACTTCGTACTCCCATGATAGGTCGTCATTGAGCATGATTGCTGCGTTGAATATAACTTCATAGGTTGAGCCATAGACAAGGCTACCCCGTGTCGTCTGTCCTACCCACAAGGGAGAGGAGGCAAGGCGTGCTAGATGTAGCGTTGCTGCATCTGTAGATGTAATCCATGCAAGGGCTGCGCCACCCTTAAGAGTGCCCAGTACTTCGGCGGGGTGATACTTGCTAGTGAAGGCAAGCAATGCTGCTGCTGCTTCGCTGTCAACTTGAGCGTTGCGCTGTACACCTAAGCGTTTAAACACTTCATCGTCATTGCTGATGTGTCCGTTATGTGTGAGCACGATGTTGCCCCGTGCGATTGGGTGATTATTGTCGCGGTTATTGGGGCTGCCTTTGGTTGCGTATCTTGTGTGTAAGATTGCAGTCTGCGCGTTCTCGCATAGGTAATCGCCTACGATTGGCACGAATTGAGAGGCAGGGATAGCGTGCTTTAAGATTGCCCGCTTCTTAGTGCCAGTGTTAACCCATGATGCACCAGTGGCATCTTGGCCTCGGTGTTCAATATCAAGCAGCATCTGTGCTGCCATGTTGCTAACCTCTAATGAGGTTGCACATTCGGCAGGCGTTAAACAAAATCCAGCAATTCCGCACATATTTTCCAGTCCTATCTTTTCGATTGATTAGTTGATTGTATCACAGCATGCGTGTATCTGTCACGCACTATGTTTAAACGATTAGCGCTCGCTAGGTCGCGGGCTTCTTCGATGTTGTATAGCCCAGCGAACTTGCGCCCGCTAGGGTCTACACCTTCAACGATGTATAACAATTCGTTATCTTTCACCGCACCAGTACCAAATCCACACGGCAGCAATGATTGCAACGATTAAGAATGAGCGCCCGTCTATGATTGAAAGATTCATTTCCAGTCCTTACTGTTTAAACACGAGTTCGCGTTGTGCTTGTCGTGTTCATGGCTTGCGCCATGAGTGCCTGCCGAGGGGATTGCACCCTCGCTCACCCACTAGGGGCAGGCTGCCCGCTTAGCGGGCGTTTAGGTCTGCTGCTCTACCCTTGAGATAAGAGGCTGTTGCAATGTCGAGATGATTCTCGGAGAGAATATCTAGGAGATTTCGTACCGCGTTTAAACGGGCACCCTCTCGGTCTGCAATGTTGGAGAATTGACTATCTAGGATTCCCCCGTCAGCGGAGAATTGAGCCATGGCCCCGCAAAACTCGGCCCATGCCTTAATCTTGCTACCGTTAAGCGTGCCATGATGTAGGCGAACCTCCACCGTGCGATGCGTTGCATAGGCGTTAAGGTTGAGGCTGTAGTAGCGCCCTCCGTTGCCCATGTTGCGGATATTGCCTGCGCGTACATTCTCTACCCATGAGTCAATTTGACTCAATGGTACAGAATTGCAGAAGTGATTGTTTAAACGGGAGGGTGCAACAAGCGCCCCGATTGTCTCATGAGCCAGATTCCAATTCTGCACAAGGAGGGCGATACCTTCTAGGCCGTAGTGGTCAGCGCCTAAGTGCACATGGAAGCCTGTCTGCTTGTTGACTGTTGCGCCTGCTTGAGCCAGTGCGCGGGCTGCCTTGCTGCCCTCGCTTAGGTCAGTGTAGGCAAGGATAGGGCTAACAGCCTCCGCGGTAACCCCGCGGGTACCGTCAGGCTTGCATGACCAGTTCAAGCCGATAGCGTTTAAACGTGCTTGGGCTGAGGAGATTGAGAGGTCGCTCATCTCTAGTTCAATTCCGTAGGTTGCGCTCATGGTCAGATTCCTTCCGCTAGTGCTGCACCACATAGTGGGCAGATTGGGCTGCCATAATTGGCAAGGGTAGTGCGAGAGATTCGCACAATGTAGGCTGCATGCTGTTCGCCATTCATTAGGTCACCTAAGCAGGCAACCTTGAGGAGGCGGGTAGTCTGCTTATCTTGAGGCTGCAGCGTGATTGCAGCGTGAGGGTAAGCGGGCAAGGTTGACACGATTGCAGCAGCCCATGCAGGCAGGCTTGCAGCGTTTAAACGGTTGCGCTTGAGTGCCTCACGATAGGCAGCGCCCTTGCGATAGTCGCCTGTCACTGTGGCGCACAATAGGGGCAGCACAGCGAGGGCAACCTCGTTGCCCTGCGAAATCGTAGGGGATACGAATATCTCCCCGCTGAAATCATCGGAGGCGGTAGGAGGCACTATGCAGGCTGCAACCTTGTTGCGCTTGCCTTGCTGAGCAGGGAACCCACAGGAGAGGCGTACAGCCGATTCCTCCTCGCGGAATTGAGCATAACTATCGAGAGTTCGAGCGATTACAGGCAGGGCCTGATTCGCTAACTCGTTGAGCCATTGTTCACGATTCATTGCCAGTCCTTACGGTTGAGGGGCTTACTGTTTAAACCCGCTACGCGGAGAATACTCTCGTGCTGTAGGAATATCAAGCACCCTGCATAAGTGCTGCTCACAAGGCTAATTGTGCCCTCAATTCGTGCCCCGATTAGGGGCGGGCATGGCTAAGGCTTGAGCGCCAATAGATGCGCCATGGCTAAGTTACTCACGAGTAAGGCGCTGAAAGCATTGATTTATACTGGTTTTAGCCATTGCATGATTTCACATAATCGCTGTCGCCCATGATTTTAACTGGTTTTAGCGATGTTACCAATGAGTAACTTATGAGGTAGTTTAACTTTCAACTACCTTGGCGCTGCATGCGCTGCGATGCGGGCAGCGTTTAAACGAGGAGGGGGGGCGCTGTGTATGCCCCCGCGCTTAAAGAGTAGTCGCGCTCAAGCGAGATAGACCTGCTCACTTACTAGCAAGCAAGCAACGTGCAAGCAGGGCAAGCGTGCAAGCATTGTTATTAGGGGAGCGAACGACAGAGAGCGAACCCAGGGTTTTTAAATATGCGTGCGTATATGCCTATATGTAGAGACCTACATAACTTTGATAGGGGGGTCATGTAGGCTCTGACCTGCACTTATACTGCTACAGGTATATGTGATGTAAATCACATGCGTATGTATGTCCAACAGTGTCCTTCTGGACACCTAATACTATAGTGAGGGGCTTCTTTATTTCCGCCCCTCGCTAGTAAGCAATCAGCCCTTAGGCTGATACCCTAAATAAAGCCCTAACCTACGGCTTCCGCCTTGGGGCTACAGCCTACGGTTAGGAAAGTGAGTTAAGCGAAACACACAAACAAGTTAGTGTTTCTGCTACGCAGCCTATGGAAAAAAAGCCAAAAAGCGCAGCATCTTTAAATGCAGATGCTATTAAGAAGCAAGTCATTGAGTTCCTTATGCAAGGCTACTCAGTCCAGAAAGCAATGGATGCCGTAGGCAGAAGTGTCAAAACTTACGAGTACTACCGTAAGACTGACCCATCCTTCGGATTGCAAATAGACAAGGTGCGGTCCATGACCGCCCGTGGCGAACTCCAGAGCGGTACCGTTGAGGTACCACCCTTTGACGAGTTCTCTCTTAAGTATCTAGGCACAGAAGTATTCGCACATCAGAAGCATTGGATTGACTTATTAGAATCCAGACCCATCACTGATGTGCACCCAGCCATTGTATATGAGCCAGGTGCCTCCGACTTATTGATTGTTAATACACCACCTGAGCACGCTAAGTCTACAACCATCACGGTCAACTATGCCGTATATCGGATTTGCCAGAACCCCAACATCAGAATAATGGTGGTATCTAAGACACAGGCTATGGCGCAAAAGTTCCTGCTCTCCATAAAAAACCGACTCACCCATCCAAGGTATCAAGACTTACATCTCGCCTTTGGACCTCCAGGCGGATTTGAAAAAAATTCGGATTCATGGAAGCAGGACTTAATTTACCTTTCTTCGGAGTCACGCGACTCTGGTGAAAAGGACCCTACTGTTCAGGCCATTGGTATTCGTGGACATATCTACGGTTCCCGTGCTGACTTAATCATCATGGACGACTGTGTTGACCATACCAACGCCCATGAGTACGAACGCCAGATTGACTGGATTCAGTCAGAAGTTATGTCGCGTATTGACAATGACGGCGGTAAGTTACTTGTTGTAGGTACACGCCTACGCCCTAAAGACTTATATTCAGAACTGCGCGACCCTATGCGCTACCCTGATGAGGAAAGCCCTTGGACATACTTTGCCCAACCCGCTGTCCTTGAGTTTGCAGATGACCCGAATGACTGGGTAACGCTTTGGCCTAAGACTAATATGCCACCCGTATCTGGTAAAGGTATCCCTGACGAAAACGGACTATACGATAAATGGTCAGGACCTGCTCTATTTAAAAAGCGTGGGCGTATCTCACCTAACTTGTGGGCAATGGTTTATCAGCAACAACAGGTACATGAAGATTCAGCCTTCCCAGGAGCAGCAGTCAAGGGTGTTATTAACGGAGCACGCAACATTGGCTTAATTCCTAAAGGCAAAGCAGGTAACCGCCACCACGGTATGGATGGTTTGGTTATTGTGGCAGGGCTTGACCCCGCAATGTCAGGTTATACGGCAGCCGTATGTATGGGTGTAGACATCAACACACAAAAACGGTACTTGCTTGACGTGTCAAATGTTCCTGGCATGAAACCTGACGATATTAGAAGTTTAATTAAAGACTGGACCGACAAATACAAAATCTCTGAGTGGCGTGTAGAAAAAAATGCTTTTCAAGCAATGTTAACTCAGGACCGTGAGGTACGAGAATACCTATCGGCTAGAGGTGCAACCCTACGAGAACATCATACGGGCCAAAACAAATGGGATACCGATTTCGGTGTTGCATCTCTAACCACACTTTTCCATGGGTATCAAGAAGGTAATGCTCTTATAGAGTTTCCTTCTACTCATGCATCAGAAGGACTCAAGGCTCTCATTGAGCAGTTGGTTACTTGGTATCCAGATGCACCTAAATCACAAAAGACTGACTGTGTAATGGCACTTTGGTTTACTGAACTCGCCGTGCGAGACAGAATCAATAGCGCAAACATATATGCTCGTAATCATAACAATGCCTCCATGTTCCATACGCGTTATGACAAGTCTCAACAAATGACCGTTTCCTTATCCGACTTAATAACAATATAAAAGACAGGAGGTAGATATGGCGCTCTCCATTTCCGAAATCAAAGATACTTATGACCGTTATCGGCGTATGTACGATGACCGCGACCAGCGTATGAACCAAGTTCTGCTAGTTCGTCAAGGTAGGATGCGTGATGTTTACCCTGATTTATTCCCCGATGGTCCTTTTGAAAATCCTATCGTGGCTAATATGGTTGACATTGCTGCCCGTGACTTATCCGAAACAATCGCTCCACTTCCAGCCTTTAACTGCAACTCAACATCTATGGTATCTGAGACAGTTCGCAAGAAGGCTGACAAGCGCGAAGAAATTGTTAACGGATACGTTGACTTCTCCGATTTACAGTCACAGATGTTTGTTGCTGCTGACCGCTATGTAACTTACGGGTTTGTTCCTGCACAGGTTGAAATTGATTACGATGCCATGATGCCTCGTATCCGTTTCCTTGATTCTATGGGTTCATACCCAGTTATTGACCGCTTTGGACGATGCACGATGTTCTTCCAGCGCATTAACAAGCCAACTCAGGAACTAATGTCACAGTATCCAGAGATTGCACACTTGATTTATGACAAGAATAGTCAATCATCTATGTCAGAGGTCATTCGTTTCCACGATAAAGACCAAGATGTACTGTTTTTACCTCAAAGAAGTAACCTTATTTTAGATAAGGCAGTCAATGAGATGGGCGAATGTATGGTTCGCATTGTACGCCGACCATCTATTGATGACCAAGCACGAGGACAGTTCGATGATGTACTAGCAATTCAGGTTGCTAAAGCACGTTATGCATTGCTTTCTTTGGAAGCAGCAACCAAATCAGTACAGGCACCGATAGCGATGCCTCAGGATGTACAGGAGTTAGCCCTTGGACCAGATGCAATTATGCGTTCCAGTAAGCCTAATGAAATTCGCAGAGTCCCGCTTGAAATACCTGCTAATACTTTCCAACAGCAGCATGTTCTTGAAAGTGAACTCCGCTTAGGTTCACGTTATCCAGAGACACGAACAGGTAATTCAGATGCTTCTATCATCACAGGCCGTGGTGTTCAAGCACTTATGGGTGGTTTTGATACACAAATCAAGACAGCACACTCAATGTTTGCCCGTGTATTCACAGAATTACTAGCCTTAGCACTCAAGACAGACGAAAAAATCTTTGGTAACAAGGAAAAAACACTATCGGGTATCTTTAATGGTACGCCGTACAACATTAAATATAAGCCAAGTCGTGATATTGATAGTGACTACACCGTAGATGTCCAATACGGACTCATGGCTGGTCTGGACCCTAACCGTGCACTGGTCTTTGGACTACAAGCACGAGGTGATAAGTTAATCTCACGCGATTTCCTACGCCGACAGATGCCATTTAACTTTAATGCAACACAAGAAGAAGAAAAAGTTGAGACGGAAGAACTGCGCGATGCCATGAAACAAGCGATTGCTTCATACGCACAGGCTATTCCAGCCCTTGCCTCACAAGGACAAGACCCTTCTGACATTCTTATGAAACTTTCTACCGTCATTAGCGAACGCCAAAAGGGAACAGCAATAGAAGTTGCTATCCAAAAGGCATGGGCACCTCAGAATCCCCCACCTGCTGCTACCCCTGCAGGAGTAAGTCCCGAATTAGGGCAACCAGGTGCGGTTCCAGCAGGTGCGGGGCAAGAACAACTACCTCCAGGACTAAATCCTTCGGGTCGTATGCAGGGAGTCGCTCCAGGGCAAATGGCCCCAGGTGGTAGACCAGATATTCAATCGCTACTAGCATCTCTTGGTTCTCGTGGCGAACCTCAACTACAAGCAACTGTCGCACGGCGACAACCTATCTAAGGGGAGGAGGAAAACCATGGCATTTGGAAATCCAGTTAAGCCAAAGAACCAACCTGGAAAAGGCTCAAAGCCCGCTAATCAGGGTGGAATGGCAAAGGCAAACATCGCGCAACCAGTTAAGACAGGTACGCCTAAAGGTGGCAAGCCTAAGGCATCTACAACGATGTTTACAACACAACCATCAGGCACACGCGGTTCAAAGTAATTATCAATCCTGGACATGATTAAAAACTGTCCATTCACAATACCGCTCTTATAGCGAAGGATAAAACAATGGCAGTCGAAGCAGCAAAAAACTTTCAAGTCTCCGCTACGGGCGGTGCAGGCAGTTCAGGTCAAGCAGCAAACTATGTTTCTGGCGTTGACAATGCCCAAGATTTTCAAGAATTAGAATCATCAGCAAAGATGAATAAGTCAGGCGTTACAACACCTAAAGGTGTAGGTGGAAAAGCACCTGTAATGAACATGGATGAAAAGCGTGTTGCACTTGATGCACCAACACAACGCCCAGATGAGCACCCAGCAACAGGAGCAGCAACTGGTCCTGGCGGTGGCATGGAACTTCTACCATCAACTGCTTATCTACAAGCACAAAACAATGAGGATATGGCTAGACTTGCAGCCGTACTTCCAATATACGCTCGCATCGCGGAGATGCCTAATGCAAGTAATGCAACTCGTAACTTTTACCGCGCCCTTAAAAGCCAAATAGGAACGCCAACAGCACAATGAGTTGGTTTGATTCCATTGGCAAGATGGCTAAAGGTGTGTCCGACTTTACTGGACTCACAGGTTTATACCATGACTTATCTACTTCAATGTCTAACAGCGACCCTTGGTATGTTGACAGTTTAAACGTAGCAAAAGATATTGGTAAAATTGGAAGCACTCCAGTTCGTGCTGCCGTTAAAGGTGTACTTGCCGTAGGTGAAGAATCCTACAAGTTGGGTGGCGTTGCACGCCAAGCAATTGAAAAGGGTATCCTTGATACGCCTTTGATGTATAACAAGTTTAAGAACACTGATGAAACTTATGATGCTTACAAGACTCGTGTTGATGCAAACAAAGACCAGATTTCTTTAGGTCAAGCAACACTCTCACTTTTATCACCTGGCAAAAACTCAGCAGACCGTAGCGGTTTCTTCCAAGACTGGACAGATAACAACCTACGCTTTATGTCTGCAGGCTTTGACATCTTTAATGCCGAGGACCGCAAGGCTGCTTTCCAAGACCAATACACAGGTAAGTTTATATCTGGTATGGAAGATGTTGTTGCATCTACGGTCATTGACCCACTTACCTTTACGGGATTTCTTGGCAAAGGTGCAGTAATTGCATCAAAGGCAACAATGCTTGACCAGATTAACGGGCGTATGGCTCGTGCTGTATTTGGTAAGTTAGCAATGACACCTGAAAAGGTTGATGCTTTAGTTGCTGCTGGTGTTAAGGGCGAAGGCCCTGCTGCTAAAGACTTACAGTACTTAGCAGAAACAGATGCTGCTGGACAAGCAGGATACTGGGCAAAGAAGAAGGTTACCAACCCTGATGCTATGGCATTTCTCTTTGGTCGTACTAAAACTGTAGAAGAAGTTGGCGAAGTATTCAGTGCTATTACTGGCAAGAATACAAAGGCTATGGCTGCCCTTGCTGAGCGTGACCCAGAGACTGGTTTAGTTCTTGAGAAGTTTCTTGATGGTCCTTCACATGCTGAGCGCCAGTTATTAGATGGCAAACTACAAGGCGACATTCTTGTATCAGAAGAACATAACGCTGCTATCTCTAGTTATGTAACAGATTTAATTGCAACGGATACTCGCTACTCAATGGCACTAGATAAAGTTGCCACTGGCGGTACACAACTTAAATATGGTTTCGAGCGTGGTATTTCAAAGGGCGCATCAATTAAGGCTGGCGAAAAGCAAGCAGCCCGTACATTTGGTGAGCCAGGAATTGAGACTTTCCAAAAGACAAGCCTTCACCCAGTTATTAAAGTTGTTAATTACTTCCGCGAGGACTTACCAAGCGGTGTATTCAATGTCAACGATGGTAACTCTTTCCAAGAGTTCAATACATTCTTGCGTGAAGTCAATGACTTATCTGGTCGTACCTTTGGCGCTAAGGGTCGTGTCCTTGCAGATAACTACCTTAATGCTGCAACAGAAGTAGAACGCTTAGATGCTATTACTAAGGCAGAGCAGTCAGCACTTGGACATTTATTTCCACAGTATTCATCAGATGAAATTGATACTCTATATCAGTTGTTTGATTCACGCCGTGCTGGTGCCATTGCAAAGCATAAAGACCAAGGTTTTATTTCCTACTTCGTAGGCGATACTATCCAGCATGCAGTTGCTCCAATGCTTAACCGCGAAGCAGCCAACACTGTAATCATTGCTGACATGCGTAAACTTAAATACGCTATTGATGCACATGAAGGTTCTCTTAAGACAATTCTTTCAAGCATTGACACACAAGATTTAGCATTGCGTGGACAGAAGGGCTTAGCAGCCCTTGATACCGTCAATGATATTTTTAAAACATCTGTACTCATGCGCCTTGGATATACAGTCCGAAACGTAACAGAGGCTCAACTGTCTATGGCTGCTAAGGGCTTTGCCCTTCCAGGTATGTTTCTTGCCAACGGTAAAGAGGGAGCAGCACGCTTCTTCAATAACCGTAAGACTGGATTCTCACGTTTAGGTGACCACATCAATGTGATTCTTGGTCGAACAGATGATTCCAAAGTTCTAGCCGATGAAGTTGGTCGCTACGTTGATGCACTACGCAACGATGACATGACCAGTGACCAGATGGCTAAGCATATTAACCAACGCTTGGGTGAGTTACTAGATAGCCAAAAAGGTTTCGTTGAACGTCAAGGTCCAATGCCCGAAAAGGGTGGACGACCACTACGCGTACAAGATGAAGTTAAACTTCTCCTAGGCGCACTATCTGACTTAGAATCAAAGGTTACATACCACGGTTCTTCAACTCGCTTTGACATTAACGAGGCTCGTTCTCTTTCTACATCTGGGGTTAAGTCAATCGCTGACCGTTACGCCAAGGGTGGCACATTCCACTCAGTAGAACAGTACATTGAGACTCCATCTGGTCGCCCAGGTCGTATTGGTGATAAGCCAATGGAGCACCCACGCAGCGAACCATGGCAAGGCCCTTTAACTCTTGAACAAGAACTTGCTAACCGTATTCATGCTGGTGGCTTTTCTGTCAATGGCGTAACCTATGACTCTCCAAAAAGTGGTTATATGGTTGCTCGCGCTACTGGTGGGGTAACTCTACCTTCACAAAGCGTTGATGAAACTATTGGTCATATCAAGCAGTACCTTGAAAAGAATCGTGCTGTGTTTGAGAAAGACCCAACGCTTCACTTTGGTGGTTGGTACAATAAGCAGGCTAAAGAATTAGTCTTGGACTTCTCTGACAATGTTGCCAAAGAAGATATTGCTACTACACTTGGCACTAATCGTGACCAGTACAGTATCTGGGATATAAAGAACTCTAAAGAAATATCAACAGGAGGAACGGGTGGCAGCCTTGGAAAATCAGAATACGAAAAGCACCCCGACAGCATCTTCGGGGAAGGAACGGTTGTTCGTGTCAATCCCGAAGAACTTTTATCAAATGTCCGAAGCGGAACAGTCGGAGTGGGTCGCAAACCTAGCACAAGCACTGCACGGCAAGAAAGACTAAAAGAAGCCACAATCAAATTGCAATCAGATATGATTGATGCAGTCAATGAAGGTAAAAGAGTTGAGATTAAGAAGGGTGCCTCTTGGCAAAAAGTCAAGGCTATTGACTTTGAAACCCTTGTACTTGCTGCCGAAAATGGCGAAGAAGAAACATTACTTTTCAAGAACATGACTCACCGCCCAGTCTTTCG
>Ga0209084_1000371_pt1 | contig 41813 bp, 30 predicted proteins | sample C_130820_MF_Meta_FD_187309 | JGI IMG/M metagenome (GOLD analysis project Ga0209084, IMG submission 187309) | Freshwater microbial communities from Lake Croche, Canada to study carbon cycling - C_130820_MF_MetaG (SPAdes) (version 2) | ecosystem: Environmental > Aquatic > Freshwater > Lake... | reverse complement strand
AACTCGTGCAGACCGGCATGACCGTGCCATCCGACCGTTTCATGTAGGACTCCTGTACGAACTCCGTCATACTGTGGCCAATAATCGAATCACGATCCATCTCGCCAATCTTTAGGCCGCCCTGGTTGCCACGCCCGCCCGTCGGCTGGTGTGTCATCTGTTCTTTGCGCCCCTGGCCGCGCGCCTGCCACTTGTCCTCCACCATATGCTTCAGTCGCATGCCATAGACGGGTCCCATGAAGATCGCGGCCTTCGTCTGCTCCCCCGTCATGCCGTTGTACAGCAGCTCATTTCCGTACTTCTCAAAGCCCAGACCTTCCAACACTTTGCCAATGGCCTCTTCGGGTGAACCGTCGTTCATGAAGACGGTGCCGTCCCCGAGAGCGGCCGAACCGGCCATCGCCTTTCCAAACAGCTGTTCGATGTTCTGGGCAATCGTCATACGGCTCGGAATGGCGTGGGGATTCATGAGCATATCGGGCACAATGCCGTCCTTGGTACGCGGCATATCATGCCCTCGAATTGTGGCACCGACCGTGCCCTTTTGACCGTGGCGATTGGAAAATTTATCGCCCAGTTCAGGGATTCTGTCCTGCACAATGCGGATCTTCACCGTCCGCTGATTGAGATTGTTCACCAAGACCACCACTTTCTCGACACGACCTCTCGTCCAGACCTGCGGCTTCAAGGACTTGTCCGTCTTCATGCCCGTATCATTGGTGGAATAGGCGCCTACCAGAACCGTGTACTCGTCACAGTACGATCCCTCCTTAATAATTCCGCGCCCATCGAGTTTTGAATAGTCGATGCCGGGCTTTAAGTCCTTCCAGCTGCTGATATTGGCCGGGTTGCCGATGCGGATCTTGGTGCCCGTTTTGGCCTCGTCCTCTTCGCGCAGCATATACGACCGATAGGCGATGGTGCGAAAGAGCCCGCGCTCGAAGGCGTCGGCGTTAAAGACAATGCCGTCGTCCTGGTTGTAGCCGCTCGGGGCAATGGCCAAAATGATGTTTTGCCCATAGGGCATACGGCCTTCGCCCAGATAGTTCGAGTAGAGTGTGCCCGTCAGCTGGGACTCTCCGTAGCACAGCACATGGGCATTGTTGTCAAAGCGGTTCTTCCAATTGGTGGCATAGAGACTGATGGCCTGTTTGGACTGGCTATCGCCCAGCTGATTACGGAGCGACTGATTGTGGTTGCAGAAGGGGATCATGGCCGTCATGAAACTCAGAATGGTGGAGGGATGGATCTCCAGATGGGTGGATTCGGGCTTCAGATCGGGCGGGAAATTGGCGATAAAGGCCTCGTTCTGCTCATAGGGGTCGATGTACTCGATCGGAGCCAAATGGGACTGGAGATGGCGCAGATAGTCCTCCAGAGACGCCTGGGCACGATCGGACAACGGATCCACAAAGCCCAGGGTCGTCAGTGTATGACTGGCCGTCAGAGGCAAGGTGCCGAGCACTAGAGTGCGCCAGTCCATTCGGCGTTCGAGCTTGCCCTGTTCTCCTGCCACTACAAGAGGACGAAGGGGTCGCCCCGCATCCATAAAGATCTGTAAACGACGCTGCACATACGAAAAGGTGATGCTGGTAGAATAGGGCAGGCAACCTGTGCGCTTGAACGCCGTCAGCACTTTCCGTAGAATGAGAGGATGGCTTGAGAAGCCGATAATGCCGCCGTTCAAATAGACGGGGACATAGCGACTGCGTTGATCCTCGAGCAGATTCTCGGAACGGACGAGGCGCCCCTTTGTATAGAGCCACTGCAGGAGATTGTCGACAGGCGCATCGAGCGAGAAGGCCGTTAATACACTCATATTCTTGGCAATGCCGATGCTGCCACCACCGGGTGTTTCCATGGTGCAGAAATAGCCATACTGCGATCCATGGAGACCACGGGGCCCTCGACTCTTCTTATTTGTATCGAATTCCAGAACAACACGGCGGCAGTGGCTCATAAAATCGCAGTACGAAAGGCGACTCAAGGACTGAATGACGCCCGCCTTCTCTTCTCCGAGTCCCGAGTCCCACTTGCCCTTGAAGCCCCGCATCAAGGTCTCCGTCAGCAACCCAAGGGGGAAAATAACGCTGGATTTAGACGGCTCAAAGATCCGACGGAACTCGACGCCGGCATAGGCCGGCTTGTTATAGAACCACTCCTTATCAATCGCCAATCGGCTTGCCTTGATCCAGCCATTATAGCAGTTGCTGAAGAGCATCTGAATCAAGAATCCGCTTGTCAAGCAGCGCTGGTTCCGAATGTCATCGCGATCCGTCGGCTTCTCGAAGCCCTGATTCACTCGCAACATAGAACGCACACAGTCGGCCAACATGAGCGCCTGGCTCATGGGGTCGTTCGGCATATGCACGAACATCTGGTTCCGAATAATGTCGAGAACATGCGCTTCCGAATAGCCCTTCGTCAGACACTTGATATACTGGACACACGTAAAGGTGTTGAAGAACGGCCAGGCCTGCAGAATGGAGGGCTGGAGCAGAGGCAAGAACAGCTTGCCCTCCGATCCCTCTAAGTCGGGATAGATCAACTTGCAGATCTCCTCGTCACTTTGGAATCCCAGGGCTCGGAACATAATAAAGAGCGGAATAGGGTCGCGGACAAAGGGCAGCCCCACCAGAATCTCTCCGTCTCTCCGCATTCGCACCGTGACGCGCTTCACACGCCGTGTCTTAGCATTTAAGCAGCTAATGGAGGCAAAGAGGATGCACTGTGGATCCTTGGGATCATTGTTCTTCAGAACCATATTAAAGGTGTTAAAGGCCTGTTCTTGCTTGGTCACCAACACCTTTTCGGCTCCATCGACAATAAAATACCCGCCGTTGTCATAAGGGCATTCGCCGGCTTCACGCAAGAACTCCTTGGGTTTGTTGTGAAGAACACAGTAACTGCTATGAAGCATAATGGGCATCTTGAACAAGGGGACATTCTGGAAAGGAAGTACTTCCAGTAGCACCGGTTTCGTGGCAGCATCCGCCGTATAGGTGATTCGAACACTGATCGTGGCCGTCACCATAGACGCATAGGTCAGATTGCGGAGCCGTGCCTCATTGGGGAACAGGAGTCGCACATCCGTCGCGTTCTGCAGAGAGATGGTCGGAGCTCCGATCTGGATGTCCGTGCCCGATTCCCCGCCCACAAAGAGCTCCACCTTGTATCTGTACCGATTGGTGTCCTTGATGTTATCCTTTAGAATGAGAATTGGATTGTTGGCCTTCAGAATGTTCACCAGATCCGTGTTCAAAAAATGGTCATAGGACTCGATGTGATGCCGTGTGTACGGATAGGGATTGGTTCGATAATAGGTATCGATGAGGGCTCGTGCCACCTCTTTACTCTGATCTCCTGGAGACGCCATCTATTGTTCTTTGGTGATTAAAGTTCTTAGGTTGAACCTGAGGACTTTACTCACAGCATGTTGCGGTCGTCTACATATACGGAACGGTGCCCTGGCTCGCCGAAGGAGAGGGAGGAACCCCTGTCGCATTGAGATAGCTCTGCACAATCTGAAGTGTCGAGGGGGGAGAGGTGGAGGTGATGGGCTTGAAGGCCATTTCACTGAGGGCGGCCATGCCTCCACGCTGCTTCTGTGTTCTACGACGGCCGCCGGCCTGGTTCGATCCTAGGCCAGCGGGAGTGCGTGTTACGTAATGAGTCTGTCCCGCGACAGGATCGTAGTCTCTCGCCTGTTCGGGATTCCAGAATCCCTTGTCCACATAGGCCGGCACCTGGGCATAGGAGTGCTCATTGACACCGGGCACAGTATAGACGCCTGCGCGCGTATCCTGAAGAATAGGGGCGCCCTGTAGCATAGCTCCTCCTCGCATAGGATGCCGGCGGTGCTTCGGGTGTTTCTTCGGCAGCTCGGCCAGCGCGTGCTCGACATAGGCCATAGCCGACTCCTCATCCACCTCCTTCTTAAAGGTCAGCCGCCACTCCTTTTGAAAGGCCAGTGCCAGCTCCTTTTTCGGCATCTGAGAATGAATCTCCACAAAGGTCTCCACGTGCTCGAACGCCCGTCGCAGCTCAGGAATTGTCATGATATGGCCGGACTGCCTCGCCTTCTTCGTCTTTTGTGTTTTCTTTTGTGCCATCCCTCTACTATACCGTGGCTAAAACAGAGCGCGTAACACCATTGTTCTTAGCCGAGTTATTCTTTGCATTGAGGCCGATGGAATTGGCAACCGAATTGGCGGCACTCGAGGCCGTATTAGCTACTGTATTAATGGCAGAATTCACTGTATTCATGGTAGAATTGATAGCGGATGTAACAGGATTCGTGGCAGATTCTGCCGATGGGAGTTCTGCATTCGGAAGAGACGGAACAGGAACGGAACCGCCCGTAAAGAAGGATCCAATGGCGACGAGGAGGTAGACGAGGATCACTGCAAGCATAATACCGGGTGCAAAGAGTTTCAGGTTGTTCTGCCAAGTCGACTGCTGATACTCGTTCCAGAACGTCCTGAAATGATGATACGTGCCGGCGACTAGGATAATCGCTGACATAGCCACAATCACCAGAGGGCTGAGATTGGGCATGACTGCAAAAATAATGGCGATGGCGAGGAGCGCAAGTAGCACAGATGGCAAGAATAGCTGCATCTCTAATTAGACTTTATCAATCAAATCGACATGGGTCAAGTAATGCTTGATGCAGCAACTGCGTTCTACACCGATCTCCTTCAAGGCCACGCGTTCGGCTGTGACCGGGACACTTGTGCCATCCATATAGGCGGGGCTCGTCGAATTGGGGATGCCCATTTCTCGGCGAAGCTCTATGACGCGTTTCTGATACCATCGCCACTTATTGGCGAGGGCGGAGCCGCAATTCATACAACGAATAGGGATGATCATTCTCTCTGATGGAATCGGAGGGAATCCTGGACATCAAATTTACAGCTTAAATTCCAGCAAACCCTATTCGTAGAATGAGCAATCTCTTCGATATTGTGATTCCAGTGGGTCCCAGTGATATCGATGTGATCCAGAGACAGCTTGTTCATACAAAGAAGTATATTCTCGGATATCGGAACATCTATCTGATCTACAAGGATCTCTCCCTGCAGATCGAAGGATGTACCACCATTGCGGAGTCGATCTTCCCTTTTTCAATGGAGACCGTGTCGAAACACCACGGCAAGAACGATCGGAACGGCTGGTTTTTGCAGCAACTACTGAAACTCTATACCGGATTTGTGATTCCAGGAATTCTGGAACGGTATTTGGTGATCGACAGCGATACCTTCTTTCGGAAGCCCACTGCCTTTGTGAAAGACGATCGATGCATCTACACCTTCGGATATCAGTATCATAAGCTGTATTTTATTCACATGGCACAGATGCATCCGGACTTTCAACGTAGAATCGCCGACAAGTCCGGGATTGCCCATCATATGATCTTTGAACGACGATATGTCAAGGAGATGATGGATCTGGTCGAAGAGAAGCACGGAGAACCCTTTTACGATACTTTCTTGAAATTTGTAACGGATGTGACCGGTGCCGGTGCCTCCGAATATGAGATGTATTTCAATTATATGGTGTATAAACACGCGGAGAAGATCTACGTTCGAGGATTACGGTGGATCAATACGAATACACTGGATGTGCAGGGCGACTTCGATTATGTCTCCTATCATTGGCATATGCGTCCTGCGTCTACACCCGCATCACAATCCTCTTGATCAGAGCAGAATGACCTCTGTTCTGTTTAACGCCGGCCTGAATTACCAGAACGGAAACCCGGTTCGCCTCGGCATCGAGGCGAACCGCAGCGACATTACGGAGCTCCGGAAGTTGCTCGATGTTCACACAATCGAGATCAATCTGCTCAAGGCTCGTCTTGCAGTAGCGGAGAAGGAGGTGAGGGAGGCGAAAGCGGCAGCAGCCGCCTCTTCTGCAACTGCAACCACTCCACACCCTTCAACTTCCTAGGGTTCGTCGAATGGATCCCAAGGCCTGACTACTGATCTCGATCCCAAACTGTTCTTTTAACTGATATGCAACACCCTTCAAAGAGGCTGTTTTGTATTTGTTTAACAATTGATGAATCTGTGCCATCTGTTCTTCGCTCCACTTAGCCTTGGTGGGCTTTGCTGGTGTTGTCCTCGTCGACTGGGTTTCAGAACGTTCTAAGCCCTCTGACGTCTGTACGAAGGGCAACACATCGAGTGTGTTGGCATGGTGTTTGTCGTGACAGGCGGCACACAATACAACCAGATTCGAGGCGTCGTTCATAGGAATCCCGCTCGGTAAAATACCATGAAGGGCGCTGGCCTTTGGTTCTATATGGTGGACTTCCAGGTCGGAGGTCATCTCCGAGTGACACAGTTCACAGGCGCGCCGCCTTACAAGGGAATTGTAGCTGGAGGACTTGGCCTCCAAATGCCGCGTACTCTGCAACAGCGTGTGCCGCTGCTGTTGTGCCAGTTCTAAGAACTCTAAGGGCAAGTCCATGGCACGCGCCACCTCAAGTCCATACAACGTCGATCCCGAACCAGGCACCAATGTTCTGTCATAGACCAGCTTGTGACTGACAGGGTCGTATTCGACGTGGAGGTGCCAGATTTTGAGTTTGAGGGTGGGGGGATCCAGCAACGTCGGAAGGTCGTGCAGATGGGTGGCAAAGATGAACTTGGTGTTCCGCTTAGCAAGCCACTGGATGCCGGCACTCACGAGAGCCATGGCCGACACCGATTCCGTGCCAGAACAGAGTTCATCGCCCAACACGAGCGTCTGGTTCGTCGCGGATCGCAGAATATCCCGGAGTTCTGCCATCTCTGTGGCAAAGGAACTCATGCCCGCAAAGAGATTGTCGTGGTTCAGAATGCGCGTATAGAGGGACGAAAAGGGTCGGAGGCGCATGCCTGTCGCGGACACGAAGCAGCCGCTCTGCGCCAGCACCGTCGCGATCCCCACGGCCTTCATGAGGGTCGACTTGCCGCTCGCATTCATGCCGTAGACGAGCCACGAGTCCGTACCGAGTCCGAGCTGCACATCGTGCTGCACATAGGCCACGCGGCTCTGCACCAAGGGGTGACGGAGTCCCTTCAGATCCAGGAAGGCATCGCCGACTTCTGTCGTAACATCCGGCTTTACAAAGCCCCGTTCTGCAGAGACCTTGGCGATACACCGAATGCAGTCGATGTGGCTCAGCCATTCCTCCAGCTGATTCCATCCCTGTTCGTCTTGCTGTGCCTCGTACAGGGCATTACAGACCTCCAGAACGGTCTCCTTGGCCAAGGACTCGAGTTGTAAACGGAGCTTCACCAGCTTTGCATTGAGTGTATGGAGCTCGGACACTTCGATCCATCCCCCTGACTTCAGGGATTGAATGGAGGTGCCCTTTGGCAACAGGTGAATTACCGATTGCAACGCCCTCAGAGTGGCCGTGGACGCTTTGAAACCAAAGGGCTCCTTTTCCCTTGACTCGAGGCGAATGGCCTCGGACGACAAGGAGGCGGCTGTACATAAGGCCGCTCTTACACGTTCGAACTCCTGCAAGACCTTGGCAATCTGCTGCTCCACAGCCTGAACTGTAGGGGATGAAAAGGGTGTCATGTCATCCGAGGCTTGCAGCGCCTTTTCCATTATGATATGATGGCTGAAGGCGGCTGTGATTTTCTTTACGTCCTCGGCTTTAAGAGTGGGCTGGAGGGGAGAATGGGACGGCCATCGATCTAGGAGGTTCGTGGCCGCCGCATAGCTCTGACCGAGAACGACGAACTCCTGAGGGGTAACGGTGGCGAGCTGGACTTTGCGATGGAGGCGGGGGAGATCGCCGATGAAACGGAGCTGTTGTTCGAAGGCCTTCTGTTCTGAAGGAGACCAGGCCTGGAACGCCTGGATCTCTTCGAGCCTCTGTTGAATGGCCGTTGCATGGGTCAAGGGTTTGAGAAGGCGTTCTCGAATGGCGCGTTTGCCCATCGGACTAATGCAGGCGTTGAACAATTGGACAACGGAATCCATCTGAAGCTGTTCTAACGCATGGTTCCCGCAGACCAGATTCTGTTCGGGGATCCAGGGAACAGACCGCTGGAAGCCTTTCAAGGCACTTGGCATATGTTCTTCGGCGAACTGGAGCAGCAGGAGGAGAGCGAGCTCCTCCAAGTCCGAACGTATCGAGAGGTATTCTCGGACAGGCAACAGGCTCTTAATGCTGTAGATGCGGCGCAGATAGTCGGCGTTGGCCAGAGGACTGGGCATTGTGGTCGGAAGGGGCTTGGAATGAATCGGAATGGTGGCAGGAATCGAGAGGAGCTTGCGAACGTCCACGGATATTTTATTCCAGTAGACGAGGAGCTCCTTGGGTTTGTACAGAGAAATATGTTGCTGAATGTCGTCTAGGTGAGACCCCTGGTAGGTGCTCGTGGTGGCCGTAGTCAGATCGAGAGAGGCCAGGGCGACTTGCTGATTGGAGAACACGAGAAGGGTGACATAGGGCGTTTCGGTGATGGACATGGCCTCCACGTGGGTCGAGGGGCTCAGAATGCGACTGATTTGGCGTTTCTGAACTTTGCCCTTGCCATTCTTGACCTGATCGATCACCACAACAGTCCAGCCGTTCGCTGTGAGCCGGCCGGCATGCTTGTGCAGCGTATAGTCGGGGATGCCGGCGAACAAGCCGACGGTATTAATTGGCGTCGCATCCTTTTTCGTGGTTAATTGGATTCCGAGCAGATCAGTGATTGCGCGGACATTGCATTCCGTCTCGCCCGTTGTTGTATCCTGAAGATCGTAGAGTTCATAGAATGCGCCGACCATGAGAAATATGGCAGTTTGACTACCATATTTCGTCACGTTTTCTTCGTAGAATTTTCTGTATTCATCGTACATGGCGCCTTGTACGTTTATTGCGTTTGGACTTTAGGCGCCTCGTTCGGAGCTTCTTGGATCGTTTCGTCTTTTTGGATGTACGATGCCGCCGTTTGCCGCCAGATCTGACTTTGTGTGTAGGAACTGGTGGGGCTGGTGGAAAAGATGACGCAAACTCAGAGTGCATTGCACTTATACTTGCATTGGCCGCTCTTACGTCACGCTCTATTGTACCTATTTTACCTATATCACCTACTTTTTCTTTCGCATCGATGAGTATATGTTCAATAGTTATCGTAGGTTTTTTATACATACAGCTAGACAATCCACCGCATCTTCTATATGATTGCCATTCACTACTTATTCTTGCTGCATGTTTTTCTATTTGAGAAAGTGTTGCAGCAAGCGCATTAATAATCCGTAATTCTGTGCCGGCCTCTTCTGGAGTAATAGTACGAGGTTTTATTTTGGCTTGTAAATCTAATGCAGCTCTTCGACGCACGAGGTCATCCCGTTTGTCTGCAATGAATTTAGCTAATCTGCCTTCAGGAGTAGATGGCTCAACACTCGATGCGGCAAGTGCCGAAGAACCAGATGCGGCACTTGCCCCAGATGAAGCACCGGCTCCCCCTCCAGGCGGAGAAGGAAAGGCTGGAGATCGATACGATGCTAATGATGTAGCAAGTTTTGCTGCGTTCATCCTATTTATACCTCCTAAATAAAACGCACTTACTGCCGGCGCCGGGTGGAGCGACGCTTCTTGGAACGCCGGGTAGATTTACGATGCTTCCTGAATCGTTTGGAATATCTGCCCCCTGAGGGATTTAGTGCATTATGCCATGCTTGTGCCATCGGATGTGGAGCAGGCGGTGCTTGTTGCTGTTGCTGTTGCTGTTGCTGTTGCTGTTGCTGTTGCTGTTGCTGTTGTTGTTGCTGTTGCTGTGCTTGTTGCAATGCTTGGGCAGCTTGTGCGGCGGCAGCTTGCGCTGCCGCCGCTTGTGCCGCAGCTGCCTGTGCGGCGGCAGCTTGCGGCGCCGCCGCCTGCGCCGCCGCTTCAGCTTGTTCTGCTTCTGCTTCTGCTTCCGCTTCCATTGCTGCAATATGTGCAGCTACTTCAGCGACGGTCATTGCAGCCATTCCAATACCTACTAGTCCTAATATTTAAAGTCCATTCCCCCCGACGATCTGCGCATCGGCTGCAATCTGACGCAGAATGGACTCGGGGGCTTTGCTGGTGGCTTTAATAAGCCCCTGCTCCACCAACTCCTTGCGCAACTGGTCGATCGGAATCTCCTTCATGCGCTGACTGATCTTCTTTGCCCGGGTCTGCCGCTTTTCCAAGGCGACGAGGCCGAGCACAATTTTCCGCGTCTTCTTCTTCGTTTTGAGAGGGAGTGCCGTACCAATCTTCTTGGAATGCAACTGTACCTTTTTTTGCTGAGGGGCTTTGCGAAGTTCCACTTTCTTACCGCCGCCGTCCAAATTCGCCAGAACCATGGGAGGGGCGGAGCCGGCCACCGGGACAGGTGCCAACGCCTGTGCAGGCGGCATCAGAGGCTTGAAAGCTTCTCCGACGGGCGCCGATCCACTGAGCTGCATGGGATTCTGATAGCCACTGGCACCACCCTTCTGCACCTGCAACCCTTCACCCCCTTTTTGTCCTTTTCGCGAACGGCGACGTTTTGACCCCATAATCTCAGCACCGCCGGTGATCTGAATACTTTTTACTTGGTCGGCCATCCCTAAAGAATCACAACAGTATAAATTGGCTAGTTTCTCTTCAACCCGAAAGGATAAATGCGTAATCCGAGTTGTTTCTCTTCAACTCGAAAGGATAAATGCACGAGTGATGGTCGGGCGTAGCCCGACCATCTATCATTTTACCTTTGGAGCTCGACGCGGAGTCGAGCTCCAGCTGACGCAGAGTCGAGCCCTAAATTTGACGGAGCCTAAGACCTTCTTCTCCACTCATAAGCAAGGCTCCATGAATCTTTCGACGGAGCCCATTCTACCCACCTATCGGCATCTGCTCAAGGCCTTCTTCAGCCAATCGGAGGGGCGGGAAGTACTGGCTCACCAAATTGGATCCTTTAATCAATTTGTTGAAACGGACATTCCTGAGATCATTTCGATGGCGAACCCCATTACGAGTCGGGGATCTCCGGAGATTCCCTTGGCGGGGCCAAGGTCTGCCTTGGCCGCCGCCACGGGACTCTCCACAACGGCGGCGAATGCACTTATCCAGCCATCTGTTACAACGGCTGTGGCCAGCCAAGCTGGCCACATAGCTGGCCAAGCTGGCCACATAGCTGGCCAAGCCCCCATCGTCGCCAGTCGCACTGTAAATCACGAATACGAGATCAGCTTGGAGTTCGAGAAGATCTCGATTCGCAAGCCCACCATCTTCGAGAACAACGGTGCCGTGCATCCCATGATGCCCAGCGACGCCCGCAATCGCAACCTGACCTATGCGGCGCCCCTGAATGTCGATGTGAAGGTCACGACGACCTTTATCGATCACACCCGTGGCTCCATTCGGGAATCAAAAGTCCGTGTCTTCCCCAATGTGCACATGGGCAAGATCCCCATCATGGTCGGCTCCAAGTACTGTCTGTTGAACGATCAGCGTCATATGGAGCCGCGGCAACTCGGGGAGTGTGCCGAGGACATCGGCGGCTACTTCATCATCATGGGGGGGGAACGCACCATGATCAGCATGGAGCGCATGTCCGAGAATCGCCCCTTTGTCTTTCGCAACGGCCGCATGAATGTGAAGGATAAGGAGGTCGTGGAGATCAAGTGCATTGGCCCCGACAATGACCAGGTGCCCAAGTCGAACGCCGTCAAGATCATGTATTCACCTAAAAACAACCTGGTGATGATGTTGCGTGCCACCATTCCCCGCATCAAGACAGAGATTCCCCTCTTTATCCTGTTCCGAGCCCTCGGCATTGAGTCGGATCAGGAGATCTACGAGCTCATTCTCGGCGCAGAGGGGGATGCCACCTATGACAACATAGTCGAAGAGTCGATCCAGGAAGCCTCCACCGTCACGAAAAAGGCGGCGGCGATCGAATGGCTGTCCCAGCATATCAGCAGCTGGTCGGCGAAGAGCCAGAGGCAGATGGTTGTATCAGACATTCTGGCCGAGGAGCTCTTCCCGCACATCGGCGGATCCTCCATGGAATACGAAAAGGCGTGCTTTCTGGCGCACATGACGCGCAAGGTCTTGTGGGTCTCGAGCCAGCGGATTCAGAAGGACGATCGGGACGCCTATCCCAATAAGCGCGTGGATGTGCCAGGGTTCCTGTTGGCCGATCTGTTGCGCAAGACCTACAACAATCGCATGGTGAAGGATATGCGCGCGTGCTTGTCGAAGGAGATCCACGGGGGCTCATGGAAGGCCACCGGGAACTGGTCGGAGATCGTGAATATCAACAACATCAACAAGATCATCAAGTCCACGATTCTGGATGTTGCGTTGAAGAGTTCCTTGGCCACGGGCAACTTCGGCTCGGGCAAGATCGGGGGGCCCTCCAAGATCGGCGTTAGTCAAGTGCTCAATCGCCTGAACTTTGCATCGGCCATTAGTCATATGCGCCGCCTGTCGACGCCCGTGGACAAGACGGCCAAGCTCATTGAGCCCCGCAAGCTGCACAATACGCAGTTCGGCTTCATCTGCCCCTGCGAAACGCCGGAAGGCCACGGCGTCGGTGTGATCAAGAACATGAGCACAACAACCCTTATCAGTATCTTCAGCAGTCCCGCGACGGTCTTCCTGTATCTCCGTCGCCTCGGGACACTCAAGCCCTTGCGCGAATCCAGCCTAGTCGAAAAGTTCAACGATGTCCGTGTCTTTCTGAACGGCTCCTGGATCGGCATTGTCTTGTGTGCCGATGCACCGACCATGGTGGATTCCCTTCGCAAGGCCAAGCGATCCGGCATGATTCATATCCACACGGGCATTGTCTGGAAGAACCCCTTGAAAGAGCTCTGGCTGACCACCGAGGCCGGCCGTGTGGTGCGGCCTGTATTGTATGCACCGGCGTTGCGGGAGATCGCGGCCACGAAGGGCTTGAAGGCACAGATCGAAGCTCTGAGCCAGTGGAACGATCTTCTGCTGTGGGCAAGCCCCAGCGGCAAGCATCTCATCGAGTACATCGATGCCGGCGAAACGGAGGGCGCCTTCATTGCCATGGACTATGAGACCGCCCTCAAGGACAGTAGCCGCACCCACTCGGAGATCCATCCCTCGGTGATGCTCGGTACAATTGCGTCGATGATCCCCTACCCTGATCACAACCAGAGTCCCCGTAACGCCTATCAGAGTGCTATGGCCAAGCAGGCCATGGGCATGTTTGCCCTGAACTTCGAAGAGCGCTTTGATGCTATGGCACACTTGCTGTGCTATCCTGAGATTCCCATGGTCAGCCCCTTCAACAGCCAGTTCTACGGGGCGCAGAAGCTGCCCGCCGGCGCCAATGTTATTGTGGCCATTATGACCTACACGGGCTATAATCAGGAGGATTCCAATATGATTAACCGGGGATCTCTGGACAGGGGGCGGTTCAGGAGTATCTTCTATCGCACGTACAAGGACGAAGAGAAGAAGAATCAGTCGTCGGGCGAAGAGGAGCGATTCTGCAGTCCTGATATCGAGGTCACAAAGCATATGAAGAATGCGAACTATGCGAAGCTGGGCTCGGACGGCTTTATTGCAGAGAACACCTTCGTGACGCCCGAGGATGTGCTCATTGGCAAGGTGGTGCCTCTGCGGGTGCCGACGGGTAAGACGCTGCCGGCCGGTTCCAAGACCTGCCGCGACGTATCAAAGACGCCCAGGAACAATGAGAGCGGCTATGTCGATCGTGTCTACAAGAACCGGAACGGGGAGGGGTACTCGTTTGCCAAAATCAGGATGCGACAGGATCGTATACCAGAGATTGGGGATAAATTCTGCCTAACTCCTGATCATGAGGTGCTCACTCGCAATCGTGGATTTGTCCCAATCCATGAGATTACGCTCGAAGATGAGGTAGGACAACTAAATCGTACAACTGGCTGCATGGAATATGTGCATCCCCTTGAAACGCTGCAGTTTGACCATGACGGCCTTCTCTACGAGGTAGAGAGCCAGGGAATCAGTCTGAAAACAACGCTCAATCATCGCATGTGGGTAAAGCGCCGTGATAAGAGCCAGTATGAGTTGATTACCGCAGAGAAGGTGATTGGCAAGCGCGTTCAGTATCAGTGCGATGGCCCCGTAGATCGCCCTGACTTCGAACTTACAATTGGATCCGAGCACTTTCGCGAAGAGCGTATGGATGCACTTCTCGAAGTACTAGGCATTTGGATGGCGGAGGGATGGACATATATCTGTGAGCGCGATTCGATTCGTCGCCTAGAGTTTGCTGCAAATAAGCCGCGTGTTCAAGATGCTCTTATTGCAGCCTGCACAATACTGGGCTTTAAGACAAATTTGGTACTGGCCTCGCTCAAGTTCTACATCAATCATCGTGAACTCGCATCCTATATGCAGACGTATAGTGTAGGAGCAAAGAACAAGCGAATTCCTGCATGGGCGAAGGAGCTGAGCGCACGACAGTCTCGTATCTTCTTGCATGCTATGTGCCTGGGAGATGGCCATGAAACAGCTACCTCTCTTCACTATTCCACCTCTTCGGTAGGACTACGAGACGATGTACAGGTATTGTGTCAGCATGCAGGCTATACATCCTATTACGCACTTCAATACGAGGCCGGCCATCAGACTCAGCTAATGGATGGTCGAACCATTACATCCACTGTAGATTCTTGGGATATTGGTATTCGTAGGATGCGTCTTCGCCCCACAATGAATCATGGACATAGTAATGAACAGGGGGGGCAATCTGAAACATTCGTTCCCTATACTGGAAAGGTCTATTGTTTGCGAGTTCCGACAGAGGTCTTCTTGGTGCGTCGCCATGGCCGCCTTGTCTGGACGGGCAACTCCTCGCGCCATGGGCAAAAGGGCACAATGGGCATGATTCTCAATCCCGAGGATATGCCCCAGACAGCCTCGGGCATTGTCCCCGATATCATCATCAATCCCCATGCCATTCCGAGCCGCATGACAATCGCCCAGCTCATGGAGACGCTCATGAGTAAGATCGGCTGCGAGGCAGGCGCTCTGGGCGATGGCACGCCCTTTAACGGCTCTACGGTGGACGACCTGGCGGCCATTCTCCGAGACACCTACGGCATGGAGCCCTATGGCAATGAGATCATGTACAACGGCTATACGGGGCGCCAGATGCAGACGAGTATCTTCGTGGGCCCCTGCTATTATCAGCGACTCCGTCACTGTTCGGCGGATAAGCTGCACAGCCGTGCATCGGGGCCTCTTGTCATGCTGACGAGGCAGCCGGCCGAGGGGCGTGCCCGTGACGGCGGCTTGCGCTTCGGAGAGATGGAACGTGATTGCTTGGCGGAAGATCATCAGATCCTTACAAATCGTGGATTTCAGTTCCTCCATGAGCTGGAGGCAAATAAAGACTCATCACTTCTCATTGGAAGTTATGATCCAGAGACGAAAGAGCTTGTCTATGAAAAGCCCAATGAACTTATTGTAAAGCCTGCAAAGACTCAGACGATGATTGAATTAACACATAGCCATGAATCCCATAGATGGACATCTGACAGTGATGCGTATGGTCGAAAGACAGCAGATACGCCTATTGTATCAGGTCATTCAAACAGCGTATCTATTATGATAACTCCAACCCATGATATGTATGTTCGCACTGGAAGAGCAAGTCCTTCTAACAATATTACTTGGAAGAGTCCATTTGCAAAAGTAAAAGCCAATACACTTGTGGGCGGAGAAGTAAATGAGGCAATTCAACTGCTGTCAATGGCTTCAGGTGGTATACGAACGGAGAAGGAGTCACTTCCGTTCCTCGACTTGCTCTCCTTGAACAGTTCAGAGAAACTAGATGCATTCTTGGAGGTCTATGGATATTGGCTGGGCGATGGAAGTCTTATGTTCAAAGCATATGGTGGGCGAGATGCTGTTCACTTCAGTATTGTAAAGGAGCATGATGTTGCATGGCTCCTACAGACATTTGACCTCTTGGAACTGAAGGAAGGAACCCACTTCACGCGAGGAAGCGGCGCCGTTGGAAGTGGAAATGAACATAAGATCTATATTACGCATCCTGGGTGGTCTAACCTCTTTATCACAGAATATAGGCACAAATATAAGTCCGGTAATCCTATGCTGCTGCGCCCAACTACTGTAGCAGCTAGACACAAGGGAGAACGGCAGATACTGGAGGGCCCTATACCTGCTCTGCCCTCTGAAACAGTATCCACCATTGATTCCTCAAGCATGGTGGCAGAAGATGTAAAATCTGCAAAGTGGTGTATGAATTGGGTCTGGTCACTCAACAAAGCACATCTTCGTATGATTCTGAGGGGTCTCCGGCGTGCAGATGGATCTGAAGCGGCAAATCAGAATATCATCTACACATCTTCTGTACGGTTCCGTGATGAGTTGATGCGCATATGCTTGCATGCAGGATATGCTCCTCGCTTCACTGTTGCATATCTCAAGGGAGCTCATCGGGGTATAAGCCGGTTGGGTACTCCAATCATTGCAACAAAGGATAACTGGCGTATCTCTTATTCTGAAGGCATCACCTATAGCCAACCTAGCTTGCGCCAGTCTCGTGATACTCGAGAAGTAACCTATACGGGTCGCACCTGGTGCGTAAATGTTCCTCATGGATTCATTGTAGCCCGCCGCGCTCATGTACAGGATGGTATAGTAATTAAGGCATCTGTGCCAGTTATAATGGGCAACTGCGTCATTGGCCATGGAATGAGCGAATTTACGAAGGAGCGCCTCATGGAGTGCTCCGACGCATTCCTGTGCTACTCATGTCGTGAATGTGGCTTGATCGCCATTGCGAATGAAGCGGAGGGGATCTGGGCTTGCAAGGGCTGCAATAATACGACCAACTTTGCTCACATTCAGATCCCGTATGCTTCGAAGCTGCTTATGCAGGAACTGGAAACCATGTGCATTGGGAGCCGCTTGATCACGAATCAAAAGCTGTTGCGCCCGGCTGAGCGTGTAGGTGAACCTACACGCAACGAGGTGATTGGTAAACCAATCACCAGCGAGCGTGTAGGTTCAAGCAATGAGGTGATTGGTAAACCAATCACCAACGAGCGTGTAGGTTCAAGCAATAAGGTGATTGGTAAACCAATCACCAATGAGGTGATTGGTAAACCAATCACCAATGAGCGATTAAGCACAGCCCCTATCAAAAAGGAATCGAAGGTCTAAGGAGAATGTCCACCCGCAACTACGATGCCAAGCGCCTTACAGAACTCAAACGGGATCGCAATGAGGCCGCTTATTTTAGTCGCCAGAACCAACAGGCGGCCGCGGCGCAGACCGGCGTCTATGTGGCGCAGTTCAATCCTCAGTCCGGTATCTACGACTCCTCCAAGTTCGCCGAGATCTCCAACGGCTCCATGAATGTCTTTTATCGCGCCTCCCCCGCCACCATTGTCAGTCTCTCTCCGACCTATCTGGATGTCTCTGGAAATGCCCCCCTTCCAGCCACCCAGAATGTCAATGTGCCGATCTACCAGCCCGTGAATGACAATTCCCCTCGGTAATTTTATGATAGATCTAGTTAGAATGCGTATCACACCCACCTCGTATTTGGCGGAGTATGTCGGCACCTTCTTTTTTGTCCTTGTGATTTTTGTATCGATGGCGCATCCCCTCGTCATTGGTGGGGCTCTCGCCCTTGCAATCTATCTGATTGCCGATGTGAGCGACGGCCATGTGAATCCGGCGGTGAGTTTGGCTATGTTCATGGATGGCCACATTAAGTTTATGGAGTTCCTCGGGTACTGTCTGGCACAGTTGGCGGGGGGTGCGTCAGCGTATTACTCGTACAGGGCGTTAAAGAGAGCCTAGTAGAGCTTAGCTCCGCGCTAAGCTCTAGAGGTAAAATGATGGATGGTCTCGCAAAGCGAGACCATCGCTCGTGCATTTACCTTAGAAATTAACAAGTAATTAATTTCTACAGTATAATTTACCTTATCACCCATCATTCCTTTTAGTCTTTATAAAACACTAAAAGTAAGTGCAATACAGCTTAGTATAAATTTAACGCAGCCTCGGCCGCACAAAGGCAAATCCTAGGAGCAGCAGAATCCCCACTACGGCCAAGCTCTGTGGGCTCGTCATCATCGACTGAAACCCCGACACATTCTTCGGCGTCCCATCCGGGTTCAGTGTCTTCGGAGTCGCATCCCACGCCTTCTTGTCCAGCGTGATCGGATTTCCCTTTCGATCCACAGCCTGAACCCACCGACTCTGGTACATCATTCCATCATTCCCCCGAAAAGCCGTCTCGGGCTGTTCAATCCACGGCTCTCCTGTAACAGGGTCTGCAATCGCCCCCGTCATATCGCCCACTTGGTGAGTGACCCGTTGACACTGGGGATACCCCGATCCCAGCATGGCATTCAGGAGCGGCATCGGATTGAGCGCATTTTCTGCATCCTCTAACATTCCCGGCGCCAACCCCTTCAGTTGCGGCAACCCCATTTCGCTCATCGCCGACTGAATCTTTACGCCCAGAGCATCGCCTTTCGGAATCCCCTCAAAATAGTCATACATCGTCGCCCCATTGTCACAGGTCTGCCCCGTATTCATGAAGTAGTTCACGCCAAGCGGCTTAATGGGCAAACCTGCCGTAAGGAAGTTGGAGGACTGTCCGAATCCGATGGTATCGACATAGGCTCCGACACTGCTCACGCAACCAATCACGGAGTCCATCGAGTCTCCGTCCGCGCATCCGAACTTGGGAGGGGTCAGAAGTTGATCGGCGGCCGAGTACGGGCTTCCGAAGAACCCAAGACCCCCAGGTTCTGCTGTGGGCAAAATCGAGGTTCGCGCTTCATTGCCTTGACCGGCCATCGTTCCTTACTAAGACTGGAGATTAAAGACGGTATTTTTAAATGTGGCAGGGAAGTAGAGTAGATGGCGGCAACCCCAGATGATATTACTAAAACTCAATTGGTCACTCTCCTGAGTAGTAAAGTCAAACCATCATTAAAAAAAATATTTGACTGGGGTGTAAGTCATAAACCACAGGAGACGGACATTAATGCAGCACTGTTAGATGCGTGCCCTGTGAAACCGGTTGGTGCTGCTCCTGGTGCTCCTCCTGGTGCTCCTCCTCCTGGTACTCCTCCTGGTGCTCCTGGTGCTGGTGCTGGTGCTCCTCCTGGTGCTGGTGCTCCTCTTGCTCCTCCTCTTGCTCCTCCTGTACCCGTTGCTGTAAATCAAGCATCATTTGAAGTATATCTGGCGAAATATTGGCAAATGGTTAGTAGCAATAATGCATTAACTAATATAGTTGGTGCAGCTGCAGACAGATTTCAAGATAATAATCCTGCAGCCGGTACTGGCGCTCACGAATCTGCGCTCCACAACACGCGGCTTGCAATCTATAATTGGTATACTGCACTCAGTATTTCAAAAGTCATATGGCCAGTTCGGCCAGATTCAGTATCTGTTATTGGAGGGGCGGGCATTATGCGGCGCATAGCAGCCGGCACTAATCGAGCAGATGTCAACACATTTGTAACGAATCAGGCTCGTATCTTTGGCGCTACGCCCAAAGAGGCTGCATTCTACGCAACGCAATCTGCATTCTATTTGGAGTGTATTACGGATATTATTGCAAATAATGATACTTATGCTAGTCAGTATTCTAAGATTATATCTGTGGCGGATGAAATGAAACTTGTAAAGCCGGTTATTACGTCTTTAGCTACTGCAATTCAGGCGATTTATGCCGCACGCAATCGGGCAGGTGTACCTCCAAATCCATTTGCTGTTGTAGGAGGATTACAAGCAGCTGAGGATACAGAAGTTAATAAGTTAGATGATCCTGCTGGAACAAAAAACCTTCTTGAAAATCATATTCTGGAGGCAGCCTATACACTTGCGCCAGCTGGAAATAATAATGCTCGTTTAGCATTTATTAAGGCTGTAGTTACACAACTTCTAACGGTCAATAAAGGAAAAAATCCAAGGGTCGCTAATGATAAACAACTACCCGAAATTCTGGATGCGATTGTACAGATCCCTTCCACAATGAGCACAGCTGATTATCAGGCACTTGAATCAATTGTGGTACGAGCTGATATTGCGACTATTCTGCAACACGCAACTGAACATGCGATTAATGCTCTCAATAATGCAGTTCTTCAATGGTGGGACTCTCATCCTTTGATTGCTGCAAATTATATAAGAACGGCTGATATTATTATGGATGGGCAGCCAGTTCCTGATCATGCCAATGTGGCACAAACAATTTTAACAAAAATTACAGAAGCTTCTTATCTAACTCCTCCTCCTCCTCCTCCTCCTCCTGCAGGTGCGGCTGCATTATATACAAATAATGATGATTTTAAATATATTAAGCGATCAAGTACAACTACGGGAGCACCCGCAGTCCTTGTACCAGTAGTACCCCCTGTAGTTGCTCATAGAACGCGTGGTACTTCTCTAGAAACACGATTGGCTCGGTATTTGGAATTAAATATTGCGACAGACAATGTGGCACGCGCCAACCCTCCCCTTCCTATTACAGATTTTAATGGCGCTGGCGCGGCGCCATTAACACGCGTCAACTTAGCACCATCTGCAACTTTAATTCGTGAAAATATCTATGAATCGGTGATAGATGCTGCAATTGGGCAATTTATGACTTATGCTGGTGCGAACGGTGCTGTCAATGGAGGAAAAGTGCACGAATTACTACAGGTCAACCTAGTTGGTGCAGCCTTAACTCAGAATATTAAAGCAGATAAGAAAACAGCTGCAAATGAAGTGCTAGATCTAACCGCGGATCTTGAAGCTCGTGCCTTACGACTCTACTATGCATCTGCAAAACTCGATCGATCGATTGTATCGTTTTCAAGTGATCGGCCTGCATTTCAGGGCGGCGGTTCCTTTGAAGCGGTGCAGGCGATGCAGGAAGAAGAACAAGAACAAGAAGAGCAAGAGGGAGGACAACAGGAACAAGAACAAGAGCAAGAGCAAGAACAAGAACAAGAACAGAAACAAGAACAACAAGAACAAGAACAAGACGGAGGCAAGAAGGGGAAGACGAAGCGCTCACCAAAATCCAAGCCCCTTCGGCGGAGCAAGAAAGCCAATCGTACGGTTGGCGCCTTGTAAGGCGCCAACAGATCCATGCGTTTAAATTTGACGAAAAGAATCTGATTCCGATCAGGCAATGGAACTGATTCTTACGAAATTCCAAAAACAGCCTCAGCCCATCGCATGTTTTGAACGATGGGCTGAGAGCGAAGAACCGATATTAGCCGGTTCGGCAGAGGCCTGCCCCCTCTGCTCTAAAACTGACTGTTTCGACAAATCCGAACTCCTCATCTGCAAGAGTTGCGGCTATGTGATCAGTCGCCCCTTTGACACTACGGCAGAATACCGCTTCTTTAGCAATGACGATCGCGGCGGGGATCCTACCCGTGTGGGAGCGCCCCAGGATCCTTCATTGCCCCAAGCCTCTCTCGGGACAGTGATCCTAGGCCAGGGGCGAGCCAAGACGATGTACAAAGTCCGCAAATACCATACCTGGAATACGGTGCCTTATAAGGAACGCTCCATTATGCAGGCGAATGAACGGCTATCCCTGGTCGGCCTCAATCACGGCATTAACCAGTCCGCCATTGAAAGCAGCCGGCACATGTACGTCACGATCAAGGAGATTGGGGGGCGCCAGGGCTTGAGCCGCGATGCGATGTTGGCCGGCGCTCTCTATCTGGTTCTAAAGGAATCCGGCAGCCCCCGAAAGCCCAAAGACATTGCCGAGATCTTCGGGCTCTCTTCGGCCACCTTTACGAAGGCCTTGAAGCAGCTCCAGGAGATCCTGGCCATGGCACGCCAGAAGGGGCTTCTCTCGTACACGAAGGCCAAGACGAGCTCCACTTCTACGAAGGCTGTCGAATACATTGCCCTTCCGTTGAGTAAACTCCATCTGCAGAGGGGTCAGCAGGATCATTTGACGATTCTCTGCACTCGCGTGGCAGAACAGGTGGAGCTTCTCGGCCTTGGCCAAGAGAACATGCCGCCAAGTCTGGCCGCCGGTTGTATTGCCTTTGTTCTGAAACGCTGTGAAGTGTTGGACATTGGGTTGGCACAGATTGCGGAAGCCAGTGATATCTCATCGGCGACTCTGCAGAAGTGCTTGCGCCGATTAGAGCTTCATGCAAGTGACTTGGAACGGTTCTTCAGTACTCGCTAAATAGTTTCCTCTGAAAGAACTAGGGATGGGCGCTGGTACATCAATCAGCAGTGCTACGCATGAAAAAGCTATTAAATCCACAATCAATGTCCGCAGCTTAACTAATGATATTCTGCGCTTCATGCTGGAACGTATCGGCATTAACGATTTTTACAAGCTGGCCAGTCGCACCGAATGCAGCAAATATGTGATCTTTTTTGCCAACAAACTCGACCAGACCTTCCGAGGCCTCTCCTTTGCCCCTGCCCGAGGGGCAGCCGGCAAGCTCTATTTTCAGCCCATCGATAAACTCAGAGCTCCCTCTGAGAAAGAAAAGGCAGAACGCGAGAGTCTCTGCCTGTTCCTAGCCTATTTCTATGTCCGTATTTTCCAGATTTACGGCGCCATTACATTAACCTTAACAGATGATGCCAATACCTATGTGAAGACAAGTGACAGTCAGTTCTTGGATATAAAATACAAGGAGTTGGATCGCCGATCCGATGCCTATGGCCCCCCAGGAGCCCCCGACCCCTATCCCAAACCAGGGCTTGCCGGCCTGTTTGCTCCCGCTTCCAAAGAGACCTTTGGCCCCCTCAACCCTGCTCGGCGTACGGGGTATACCGATACGAGACGCAATGACCGAGGCTATGACCGAGGCTATGATCGTGACTATGATCGTGGCTATGGCTATGATCGTGACCGTGGCTATGATCGTGATCGTGATCGGGATCGTCGCTACGGAGGTGCCCTTGAGAAGGCCAATTTGCCAAAACTCGGCGAATTTCAATTACTGAAAGATGTATTGGATGACGAGAAGCCCCAAAAGATTCGAATTATGGAGGGAGAAGAGGATGACAAGGCTCTCTATAAGGTTGAGAAGGACAATGCATTCCTATTTAATAAAAGAACAACAGGATTTTCAGGTGTATTTACGGTTGTCAGAGAAAAGGACTTTACAACCGAAGAGAAACCATCCAATGGAAAACTGATATTTCCCACCGACTCCGATCGAGCCAAAACAAAGATCTATGTTGTAAATGTCGCTATTAAAAAGTCGAGAGGGGGCGGCGGCCGTCCTGAAGGCACCTATTTTAAGATCATGCGTGTCGAGCACCGATCCCTTCTGGATCAGGTAAATCGTATGTATGCCCGAGAACGCTATCCAACGGATCGGCTTATCGATCTTCGAGAAGGCGATTTGGATCGTGTGTTTGCAGAGGAGTTTGGAGTCCGACAGAGCGAGTTTCTGATTAACTCGGCGAACAATGACTTTGAGATTCGTACAAATCGCGGGGATATCTCTGTAAAAGACTTCTTGAAAGCGATCAAGTCCATTATTGAAGACAAATTAGGGATTCGATCCAGGCGGCGCAATGAAACACGGCGCAATACCCCCTTGGGTACACTCTCCCTGGATAACAATATTCAGGCGGCTCTCGGATTAGATGCCATGAAGGTCATTCGAGAAAACCCGCCCGCCAATCGCCCTCTGAATCTCTGCTCGGCGCGGGCTCTCCAGCTTCTAGGCAATAAACTCGGCAACAATACATTCGAAACGGCCGTGTGCAACCAGGGATTTTTGTGGCAGCAGAAAGACGGAAAGACAGAGAGTCGCAAGTCGCTGATTCCCGACTATGAGAAGACGCTCGAGGAGAGTACAGGGTTTCCCTTGCTCGCCGCTCTGTTCAGTGATGAGAGCCACTTCCGTCAATTTAAGATTCTGAAATCCAAAAACTCTATGAAAGAGTACATCGAGTTCCTGATTCGGATGAAGAAACAGTATAGCCCCGATGACAATCGAATCAAAGAGTATAGTGAATTTTTAACAGATTCAACGATGCCCTTGGCACAGAAACAACTCGTTGTAGAGGGTTCACGATTCAAACTAAAAGAGATTAGTGATACACGAATGAAGGAGACCTGCAGCGGTTCGAACAATCGGGATGCATTAAAGAAGCCCATTGAATTTAAAAGTGTGAAAGGAACGGCCGTGCAACAGAAAGTGGGTCAGTTGTATGGCCGACAGATTGCGCATGCGAATCGGTGTGAGCAGATTCTGAAGCAGCTCTTTACCGTTCGCATCGTAGATGGAATTAAATCGATTACACTCAATAAGAACATCTTTATACGCGGAATCAATGAGGTGAACCGCATTAATCAATTGACGCGCCAAACCTTGGTCAAATACTATGAAGACTGTGAACGGCTGTACCGCGAGGGCGTGGATATTCTCGTGAAGGAGGAGAAAAAGCCGGTGCCGAAAGCAGCGGAGAAGGCAAATGAGAATGAAGAGAATAACGATCCGAAGCCAGTCGAAGGGAAACCAGCCGTTGCGGGTGCAAAACCAGGTGTGGCGCCTCCTCCTCGAGCTGCTTCAGATTCAAAGCCGCCTCCTCTTCGAAGTCCCACAACAAATCCAACTCTACCTGGATAAATCATAGAGTCTAGGTAGGGATGAAGGCCTTGACGGCGTTCTTATTCTTATTCGTGTTATCAGCTACTCTTTTATACATGACACCATCCAAAGAGACATTTAATAATGAGGGATCCGGCGAATCTTCCAAACAGGAAGTGGAACCCGAGACGCAGTTCTGTGAAACGGATAGGGACTGCTCTAGCCAGTCCTGTTCCCTTCTTGGCGTCTGTCTCTAAACAATCTTCTAGTTTATCGGTAGAGCCCTATGAAATTCTACATAGCCTTTGTACTACTTCTATTGATTGCAGCCCTTGGCTATACGCTGACAGAGGGGTTTCGTGCGGATCAAGAGGGCGTTCCTTGGGAACGCGCCTATTCTCTCATGCAGCCTGTCCCGTGCCTACACTAGACCACAATCCCATAAAACCCGTTTGGACGCAAACAGGATGTCCACTGATATGCATACCAATGAAAGGCACCGTCTGCCTTCCATTGTTCTCCAGTGGCTGTTGCTAGGCAACAACGAAACCAATTCGCATCCATCCAGATCCACGGAAAGGGTGCTGCGTCCACGATCCGATTCAGATCATAGGATCCCAAGGCAAAGAACGCGGTCATCCAGCCAATTCGCTCTTTGTGCCATTCCTGAAAGGCATCCTGAAAGCAGGCCAGTATCCAGGATGCACCCTTTTTCCAGAACCGCCAGTGCTGGTTCGGATTGGCCACGTCATGGATCCAGACGGTATCCGGTCGCACCATGCAGAAGTGCTGGACGAGCTTGGAGGCCATCAGGGGACTTAAAGGCTTTAAGTCCTTTTGCATCGCAGATCGGCGATAGACATAGGACGACGAATAGAAGGGTGCGGCGGCAAGGGGACTGCCCTCCTTCAAGAAGAGACTGTAGCGGAGACCTCTGTCATTTGTGTAGGCATGGAGTGCCCCGAGCAGGTGGGTGGCCAAGCCCGTTCTGCGCTTCGACGGATGCATGCAGAAACAGTCGATCAGATGAATCGGCTGGCCTTCAAAGAACGCGCTCGCCTTGTAGCGAATGGTGCCGACTATGGTATGGCTCTCGGTCACAAAGAGAATGATCTCGTTCTGGGACGGCTTGAGAACGGGCTTCAGAATGACGTCGCCTGTGCCAAAATGGCGTTCCAGAAAGGCCGTGAGCCGCGGCACATCCCTTTCCGTCGCTACATGGGTATTCGGGGGGGGCTCCATTGGCACGGTTCTCAGAACGGGTTCAAAGCGTTGAGAGGTCGGGGGTATCCAGAGGCTGTTCCAGAACGAGGCCATAAAGAGACACAGAGAGGAATGTCTAAGCCAAAATTTGATCCATTGAATTGTAGGTGAGAATGCTACCTATGGAACAAATCCCCGTTAAAAAGACGAATCGCTGTGGGCAGTGCCGAGTACGGCTGACCGTACAGGCCTATTCGTGCAAATGTGCGAAAGAGTTCTGTATTAACCATCTACCGGCATCTGAACATGCCTGTACCTACAATTACCGTATAGAGGGGAGACAACAACTCACGAAGCAATTGGATACATCGGGATTGGCGGTCAAACTCGAAAAGATCTAACTAAGACCGATCAAACTCTTTCAGATAGGCAAAGACAATCGTCGGACACCACCGAGGATTGAGTTTCGTTTTTTTAGGGTGGAACCAGGCCACGGCATCGGTCTCTTTCCGATCGCGCCGCCACCGCTTCACGGCCTTCGGATGTCCTTTCATCCACGAAAAGGTGTGGAAGATGTCCTGGACGGTCTCAGGATTTACGCGGCCTTGGAACAGATGGTACTGGAACACCCAGTTCTCGGGATAGTCCTCTTCGCGGCTCTGGAAGACGAGCCCCGTGTACCGAATCTTGTGAAGATCCGTACAATGCGCCTCCTCTTCGACCTCCCGACTGAGCGCATTGACCATCAGGGTGATTAGAGGTGTAGAGGGTTTGTGCAAGAGATCCTTGCCCTCCATCTGGCCTTTGGGCGGTTCCCAGGTGCCTTTGGCGTTCCCCGATTTGGAATTGCGGAACACCAAAAATCGATCCATCTGATTGTCTTCATGGAGGAACATGGCGGATCGGATATAGACGCGCCATCCGAGAACGGGGTGCTCGACATAGGCATAGGCCTTTGTAGGATCATAAGGCAGATGTTCGGCTCCTCGTCGGAGCCCCTTTTGAAAGATGTCATAGATGGGCATCTCCTTAGACTAATGTGAGATTATTTGACAACAGTAACAACAGTCCAGTCAATTGTTGACATAATCTGATTCACTTGTTCTATACGCAAATTCAACTGCGTTCCTAAGCGCAATACCTGTGTGCCACTCTGCAACGAGTCATCCACGAGCTGCCAGCGTTCCGTCCCTCCTAACTTGCTCACATGGAGCGAGCCATCCAACATGAACTCCTCAATCAGAAAATAGATGGCAGCGCTGTTTACACCTGTAATCGTAGCTAAACAGGTCATACCCGGTTTCAAATAGCTGCAGAGTTTCCATTGGCGAAACAGTTTCTGGAGGCCATCCACCTTGCGTTCTTGCGTATTTATATGCGCCAGCATGGCATCGAGCGACACATCGTCATAGATTGCTCCCGCCAACATATGATGCAAAATACAGTCAAAATAGCGACGGATAGGGCTGGTGAAATGGGTGTAGGTCGGCACTTGAAGGCCAAAGTGCCCCGCCTGATCGGCATCGTATTTCGCAGCGGCATAGGATTTAATGGCTAAAAAGGAGTTGGCAACTACGGATAGGTGTGGATTGGGCGGCGGCGGCGTCTTGAGCTTCGCATGGAAGCGCTGGGGAATCCGGCCATATTGGGGATGCTGGGACAGATGCTGGCTGACGAGCATATTAGCCAAGACCATGAGGCGTTCCACGAACTTGTGGGCGATGTCAACATTCGTTTGCATGGTTGTGTTGAGAAGATTGCCCGTCGCAGGTTCCACCTTTAGCTGTAGGGAGGGAATTATGAGGCCGCATCGTGATTCTATGAGGGGTCTACAGAACGCGAAGTCCGCTACGAATGGCAGTGCCTCTTCATAGGTGTAGGCACGCTTATTGACAATGGTGGAACGATAGAGGTCGAAGGAGTCCACATGACAACTGCCGTCCGTCTTGAACCGAATATCGATCGTGATCACGGAACGCTCCACACCCACTTTCAGTGAGAAGCGATCTTCGGCATCCTCCGTCGGAAAGATATGGGTGTTCTTGTGCGGCAAATAGAGTGTGAAAGCGTTCGTAAGCGCCTGCCATTCCATCTGCAGAGAACTTGCTACAAGATGGGCATGGATGTCCACAATATGGACGAGAACGCGATGCTCGGACGGCAAAACAGTAATGGCATCATCGGCGTCCTTGCATCCCACTGGATCAATCGAAAAGGTGTCAAGTTCTCGTTGATCCTGAATCTCTTTCGTATAGAGGGGAGATTGATAGGTGGGTGGGTGCCAGGACGGCAGCCGAATCGCCTGATAGGCTGCAATCAGTGTGTTAAGATCGTCGGCACGATTGTATACGGAGCCGAGCTCTGATAGGAGGACAGGAGGGGCAAGGGGATTTGATGGAATGTGCAGGAGCCAGGTACTGCCAATCTCATAGTCGCCGACAATGGACGGATTATAGAGAGCCCCTAGCAAAGGACAGAACAGAAAGACATGGGTCTTTGTGCGCCCTCGTATAACGGCAAGGGTTGTCTGTTCCTGCCTGGAAATAACAGCAGTGGTTGCAATATCAATCACATCTCCGGGAATCAGCGCCTGCGATTTTGGCAATACAATTCGCACATCCTTGTCATAGACCACATAGTGAACTCCTTGCAGAACGACAGTTCCAGACATCCCTTTTCGTAGAACGCGATTTCTATTTAGATTGTCAGGGATGGAAGCATCAAATTCTTTTAGCGAATTACAAGTAGGGGATGGCGACACAAGATTCACGAGCGGCAGCCTTATTATTAGCATTGAAAAAGGAGATTCCAGTCTTTCAGGCAGCACTCGCCACTAAATTGAAAGAGGTACAGGGGGCAACAATGCCGATTAAGAAAGGATTGGCAACCCTATTAGATCCTGCATTTAATACAAAGGCAGTCATTCAGGGACTTCAAAAGACAAAGCTTCTGGAGGATATACTTGCATTTCTGAAGCCGTTTGATGGCAAACAACCGATGGACAATCAAACAGTAGTTCCACTTGTAAATCCGAATCGTAATAAACTCTATTCATTGGCTGCCACTCTCTATGCAACTTATCTGCGGGAATTGCATGTCTATGTACCAAATCAGTTGACGGAAACAATCAATGCATGTAGAGAGATTGATAAGAGGGCAGTGGAGACGATCACTACAGCGATTAAGGCAGGGACGAAGGCGGGCTGCGATACGATCGAAAAACTGGCGCAACCGCATGGGATAATTAATAGAAGGGGCATCGATCCAATTAATTCTGGGATACGGCTAAAGGCAATAAGAAAAATTGCAGTATATGCGGGCGTAGCAATTGCAGATGTGCATACTATTCTTTTTAATATACTTGCTGCTATGGCTGTAGCTGTAGCAGATGATCAAATAATAGCAGCTGGAATAGCCGCTGGAATAGCACAAGGCATATCAACTGCTGCGGCTACTGCAATTGTATTATCGATTATGAAACAACGATCTACGAGTAATACAATACAAGGGTTACATGCTGCTATAATTGCTTTAAATGCGAACGCGACTACTATATCCGATGCAGCAAGGGATAGCGCTACTACAGCTATTCAAGGACAACCTCGCGCTCAAGATATTATAATTGCATATCAAGCAGCAAATGCAACGCGTGCAACTATATTGGCGGCCGCATACGCAGCCCCTGCAGTTCCCGAATCTCCACTGCTTGCAGAACTATGTATAAATACTTCTCGCTATGATAAATTAAATACTCTTACACAAGCAGCATCGAATCTAATTGATGTGAATATAGCAAAGTATGTAGTAGAGAGTCTTGAACTCGCACTAACAGATCGCTTGTTCCAGCAATATAAACAAGCATTTCTCCAACATGTGCGCACAATTCAATTAAAAGCCTATGTTAATATTCTCGCGACAAATCTGCAAGAAATGAAAAAGATTCTGGATATACAGGCAAAGGCAACTGGAAATGCAGCAGAGCTAGTGAAGGTACAGAAAGCAGTGGTATTATTAGGTAAAACAGATGAAGCGAGTATAACTGGCATGCTTACAATTGTAAATAAATTGAAACAAATGAGCCGTCCTACGCCAGATCTTATAACAGGATTATCGCAATATATGCTTACGCATATATCGGAAGATCAAACAAATTTAGACATTTTTAATAAATATAATCCTCTCTTCTATGATCAATTACAGAGTATAGGATATGCGGCAATTAGTAATCCACAAATAAATGCCCAATTAGTAGCATTAGTAGTATTAGCGCAGATATTTGGCATACCCCCCCTAAATGCCGCATCGAATGGTGTTATGAAACATCGAATGGAGTCGGATGACGGATTAGATGAGCCATCTTCTGGAACACCAGGAACGCCAGGATCAACTTCTGCGCCAGGATCCACCGATCTATCTACTGCCAACGAACAGGATCTGGCGCTCGCAAAACTGCCGAAGGGGCGCACGATTCGGAGTTATGGTCTCGAGGATATTTCTGTGCCGCCCATCGGGACACCCATCCCAGATGATTGGAAAAACATAGATCCCTATCGAGTGATTGCAACTCAATACAATCTGATCAATGCATCCCAGACGAAAGGGGATGCATGGGCAAAACTCATATTAAATGAAATAATTAACAATGACTGTTTTTCGGATCCCAATATCATGTACAGTACCACGTGTCCCAATCTACGTGATTATCTCTATGAAATGTCCATGGCCAGCCTTACAGGCGAGTTTACAATGGAGCCGCCTGAGATACCCACCAACGAAACGTATGGAATTGTGGAGCTAATCTTGCGCATCACATTGGATGCGCTGGCATCTGCACTGGACAATAATCCTGCACTCAAGGGACTCACCGGATTTTCGAGAGATCTGGCGCGCGAACTGTTGTCAATTGAGAATGCAATTGATGCTATTCTGAATCCCAAACCACTCTTGCTCGGAAGTACAGGCTCAACGATTGATGTATCTGCAATAACCACCGAAATAGGTGATATAACTGCAATGATTAATGCCATAATATAATTTCACACTTAGTATCAGGATGGACACTCGGTTCTGGGGGCCCTCAGGGTGGAAACTACTTCATTATGCCACCTTTCACTATACGTCGGCTGCTAAGCAGGCCTATCGGCAGTTCTTTGAAACAATTCCCTATGTGCTTCCCTGTAAGTTCTGCCGCACTTCGCTGACTGATTTCTACGAGAAACATGACTATAAAAAGGGGCTTGTAAGTCAGACGGCTCTTATAAAGTGGCTCTACGAGATCCATAACTGCGTGAATGACAAGTTGCGCTTACAAGGCCTCCATCCCGAAGCGAATCCGTCCCTTAAAGAGGTCAAGCTCCAGTACAACACCTGGCTCAATGAGTACACGCCTCTGCAATGGCTCAGTACCTTCTGGGATTTCCTCTTTGCCATTGCCTACAATCATCCCAAGGAGGCCTCGAAACACTCAAAGCCCATGAAGGACTGTCCGCCCGAGGCGCATACGTGCGCCGATCCCTGTGTTCGCAATCGATGGAACACATTGGATCCGAAGAGTCGTATGCAATGGTACGAACAGTTCTGGAATATGCTTCCGGCTACACTGGGAGACTTAGAGGTGGGCTGGCGCCAAGCGGAGTCGGTCACGCGACGGGATCTGAGTTGCCGACGCGGCGTGGTGGCCTGGCTCTGGCGGCAGCGATGTGCCATGGATCCCGAGTTCAAGGATCCCTATACTGCCATCTGTCGGCGAATCGCCTCCTATTCGAGCGAATGCGGCGCCAAGGTGCGGGCGAAGACCTGTCGGAAACGGCGCTGATTTAATGTGGTGTCCAGGTAGGATTTGATGGATCTCTGGCAGATCTGTCTGATGGGGCTCATTGTGCTGCTTCTGGCCAACTATCTGGTTCTTGTGATTCGGGACAAGGCGCCGCCGACCTTTCAGCTGGAAGAGGGATTCTCCTCGGACGATGTCATGAACGGCTGGCTCGACGATCCCTACGATGCCTTTTATGCCAAAATCTACAATAAGATCTTCAAGCACGATGGCTTGGTGCAGGCGGAGGCGTCCATTGCCCTCATCGAGTGGCAGAAGAAGGATCCGAAGGTCGCGGAGTACAGGATTCTCGACGTGGCCTGCGGCACCGGCGTCGCCGCCTGTTCGTTTGTCAAGCAGGGCGTCGGGATCGCCTGTGGCTTGGACAAGTCTGTGGCCATGTTGAACTATGCGGATGAAGTGGTGCTGCCGGCCACGACGCTGCCCGAAGAGGATCGGAAGCGTGTGATGTGGCGGAATGGGGATGCCTATGCCCCGTTTATTGCCCATGCCAGTGAATTTACGCATGCCTGCATCTTTTTCTTTGGCATTTATGCTTTCAAGGAACTCGATGTGCTCTTTAAGAATCTGGCGCTCTGGATCAAACCGGGAGGGGGGCTCGTGATTGAGGTTGTCAACAAACACAAGTTCGAGCCTGTACCGGATGTGGCCAATCCGTTCTTGATTGTCAGTCCCCAGAAGCATAGCAAAGAACGGATTACGACGTCGTCGGCGGTCTTTGATAAGTTCGATTATGCCACGGAGTTCGTTCTCAACAAGGATCTGGCGACCTTTAAGGAGACCTTTACGTTTAAGGGGGAGGACGAGGGCAAAGTCAGGCGGCAGAAACACACGCTGTACATGCCATCCATTGCGAAGATTGTAGCCGCGGCCGCTGAGATGGGATTCAAGTATACGAAGTTTACCGATCTACAGATTACCGGATTCAATTACGGGTATTTGTTGTTCTTCGAACGAGTTATGGCTTAGCTCCGCGCTAAGCCACGAGGGTAAACTAATAGATGGTCGGCCTTTGGCCGACCATCTGTTTGTGCATTTACCTCATAGTTTAATGTGAAATTAATACAATAGCTTATTTATAAGTTATTGTGCTAATCACTCGTGGCAAGAATCTAATTGCGCCGGGTCTTCTTTGCGCGTGTCTTGGAATGACGGCGTGTCTTCTTGGAACGCTTGCGGCGCCTTCCTCCTACATTTTTGCTTACAGCTTCAGAATACATAGCTACTTTGGCTTGTAATTCGGGGTTGCCTGGAGACATGTCTAGATTCCGCTTTGCATTTGCTTGCAGTTGCTTTAAAAGTTCTTTAGCTTTTTCTTTATTGTCTGCTGTTAGAGCATCTGTTCGAATCATCTCTATAATCTTTTTTGCGGCTTCTTCTATTAATGTATCCAGTGGTTTCCCTTTATAAGTCTGCGATGTTCGTTCATCAAGAGGGTAGGCTACCGTATCTAATTTATGTAGGATTGCCAATATACTTGTCGATAATAATGTATAATATGAATCTTGGCTTGCTTGTCCATACGGATTGTATACAGCAAGATATAAAGTTTCAATATAATTTCTAAGCGCGCTACTTTCTTCAGGGGTTACAGCGGAGGCCATGAAACTTCTATCAATTCATCGGAAATTAATTGATAGAACCTTCTGTGAAATCTATTTTTCCGGAGATGCGAATTCATAAATCAATTTATAATCGCCTCTTCTTTGAACGCGTCGCAACAAAGGGGGCTAACTTTGGATTTTGAGTCATTCGCCAATCTATTTCTGCATTTGATATTGTACCGCTTAGTATAAAATTAAGCCCCCACCCATATGGGTGGGGGCTTAATTTTATACTAGCGGTACCTCTCGCTCCTAAAGCAAGACTCGGTAAATATGCAACCGCTTCATCCCGTAATAGTTGACTAATACGCGCATGTTGTCCTGGATTTGTCCATCGTAATTCATTAAATTGTTGCTGTGTTAATCCTCTCTGAGCGGGCGCCCTTCAAGAATAGTACCGCCTAGTATAAATGTAAGCCCCTGGCCAGGGGCTTAAATAGATTCTTAACCGGTATAGGTTGCCAGTTCTCTTAGAGACCCTTTCCAAACCCCACATAACTCAAAGGTGCCAAGAATGGACGCACGGGGTCGTCCACCGGTGCTTCTGCCCTGCATTTGACCACGGACGGGGGGCAGACAGGGCGCGGGCACGGTGCCGGCGGGGGGCACTTCGGAGCAGCCGGACAAATAACTTCAGGGCACCGTGGGCGCGGGCACGGCGGGCAATCCCCCTTCGGCTGGTTGCACTTCGAGCAATCTAAGATCACAGGCTGCGGCTTCGGAATGGACGACTTCAGAACATAGTTGCTCAGATCAGGAACCGGCGGTACCTCGGACTTCAGAATATAGTTGCTCAGATCGGGTATCTGAGGGCACGCCGGCACCGTGCTCTTCAGAATATAGCGGCTCAGGTCGGGTTCACGGCAAGCCGGGCATGTCTCTTTGCCGCAGCCGCACTTAAATCCTTCTGTGCGCATGGATCGCCGAAAGATAATGCCGACAATGACGCCTACCAATAGGACGCCGACCATTTGTACAAACAGAGTCTTGTTCATACTACCTCTATCTAGGCTCTATAAAATTTGATCCTCCGTGAGTCCATTTAGAAGGCAGAATGGACTCACTGATTGTAGAGATTGTAGGAGGCGAGGAACTGGCAGCGCTCTATGCAACCAAGCGTGCCAACTTTTCCACGGACAGCGGCTTGGATCTGTTCATTCCGTCCGCGATCACGCTGGAGCCGCAGTCTACCACGATGGTCGATCTCGGGATTCGCTGTGAACTGCGAGGGGGAATGATCCACGGATACTACTTGTATCCCCGTTCCTCCATTAGCAAGACGCCCTTGCGCTTAACCAATTCGGTCGGCATCATTGATGCAGGCTATCGAGGGAATCTGATGGTAGCCATTGACAATCGCTCGAATGCGGCCTACAATCTGTCCAAGGGAGATCGGCTCTTCCAGATCTGCATGCCGACGCTGGTGCCCTTTGAAGTCATCTTTGATGCCGTGAACCTGGAGACGGCAAGGGGTGCGGGAGGGTTTGGATCCACGGGGGGGACATCGGGCAGGGGGGGCGCAGCCCCCCTGCCCGCCTCCCCCGCCCCCCCTGTCCAGGGCAATCCTCTATAAATTATGAGTAGATGCCTTATCTCTTTACGAGCAACTCGTAACCGACGAATCGTTCGGCGGCATCGGCGTATTGCACGGCTCTCTCCCCCAGCCCGCCCAATCCTGCGGCGGGCAGCCACACATCTCATCCATTTTATTCGGCTGCACCGTCTGGAGCCGCGAGCAGATCATTTTTGTATATCCCTTCCAGCTGAAATTAGAACTCACCTTAGCCTTCGGATCCATTACTCCAAAGTCCGCCGGATTCATCTGCCGCTTCTGGATCTGCTCCACGATGTCAAGGGAGCGCTGTTTCCAGTCAAAGTGCATCGGGGTGCGCCCTTCCGCCCTCGGATCCTGGGAATAGGAATCCAGAACATACGCCAATCCCATCATGTCATTGAGTTCAGGGGACTCTCCAACCTGTCGGAGATCCGAGTCCGACGGGAACCCCGATGTCCAGAGCGTAGACGGCACTTGATTGGCTGCCAGCTGTCCCTTGTCAGCATTATAGTCCACACTGAAACGGAATCCCGAGCCCGGATTATTAAAGACTGTCTCGGCATAGCGCTGAATCGTGCTCAGCATATCTGAACTCCCATCCCGACCACTGTTATTGATCAGATTCTGGAGAATCGTTGGCAGAGGACTGGAGGTATTTCCAAGCAAGGGCAGAGCATTTACCACGTCCGAGCGCAGAATCGGCACCTGGTTCGGAGCATACTCCTTTGACTGGATCTTCTCAATGACCTTGTCCACATCCGACTTCATGCCGGTCAGATTCCCAATGCGGGCTTGTACAATGGGATCCGTCGTTCCCGAGGCACTGAGAGCACGGATTGTCGCCTGGATACGGCTTGAAAAATCTATGAGTTCATCGAGGGTGGCCGGTGAATTGCCCCCCGTTCCGTCGAACCCCTCTAGATCGGCGTCATGCGTGGAGCTCTGATAGGGACGATTGGAGCCGATCATCTCGACCTCGTACTGCAAATACGCCAAGTTGTCCTCGATCTGCGCAATGTCCATGGCGGTCAGATGGGGTGTGAGACCCGGGTTTCGTTGCAGTACATTGGCCTCGGACTCAAGGCGCTGGAAGTCCCCTCGTGCCATCTGGAGCGGGAGCTGAATGGAGGGATCGCTCCGATCCTCGATCTGGGTGGCCTGAAAGGCGAGGAATCCCTTCAAGGCCTGAAGAACATTCAGAATGCGCTGCCGTGTCGTTTTGATCAGACTTGGATCCGTATAGGGACTGGGCAGATTGCGGCCGATCTGTTGATAGGGAGTGGTGGGGAGTCCTCCAGGAAGATCGGAGGCCATTTCGGGATTTATAACAGCATCATTGACCGGAAGGGGGATATTCTTGGGCAGCGTAGGAGCCTCAAATCCCTCTTTTGCAGAGGCCTTTGCAGTTATAAATAAAACGACTAGCACTGCTAACAGTGTTAGAAAGGTATACATTTTCCCTACCAGTAAGTCCTAAAGTTAATTTCATGATTGCAATCATGAAATTAGCATTAGCAATGCAGCATTAAACGCTGCAACCCCAACAAGGAATACTATCCTTTCGTATATACTCATTCATATTGATACGCTGATTCTGAAGTTCCTTGCCCTGCTTCGTACAAGAACTGAATCCTTCCGTAGTAGAACTGCCCGAATAAAATGACTGCATTGCCGTAGTTGTACCCAGCTTGTCAATCAGCGCATTCCGAATGGCATTTTTTGCAGTTCGCATAGAGGACATGCGCTCTTGTTGCGCATCCGCAATCCTATGCTGTTCCGATGTATATTCAGGCCAATCCTCTTCCTCCTCTTCGCAGTCCTCTTCGCAACAATCATTGCTAGTATTATTGTTACTGTTATCATTACTGTCATCGTTATCTCCACTTGACGACGGCAAATTAAATACCCAACGGCCGAATTGTCCACTTCTACTTCCACTCGAATCACCACTGCCATCGGACATACCCGCATTGAGGTAATTTAAATTCGCGAGCCCATCGTTCAAACTGCTCCAGATACTAATGTTTGCACCACAGGCATCCATCGCCGGTTGCTTATATTTGCCCCAAAGCCGTGTAAAATCAAAGATAGAGAGCCAGCTGTAGCTACTATTTACGTAAGGCGCTTTCAGATCCGGGTTTCCATCCGGACACTTTTCAAAGACGGAAATGCACATTCCTGAGCGTTTCAAGGTTGCAGGACAATATTGGCAGTATTTGCATCTGTTACAGGTTTGTTCATCCGATGTACCTGTTCGCCCCAACTTATCTGTATAACAATAGTCTACAATTCCTCCCGATAGATCGGTGGCATCCTTGGCAGCATAGCACTTATAGTAGTTTGAGCACCCGTCAATGCAGAGTGGATCCTTGATAGGCTCCAGGCTATCAAACCCCTCGCTGCCCGTACCAAATGCCAACAATCCGAGTATCAGAAGGCCGAGCAGTACAATTAATACAAGCACACGATTGTCTATGCCAAACATGACTGTCCCTAATTAGGAACCTGCTAAAATTTGATACGCTGCGATCGTACAGATCACACACAACATGCTTTCCTTGCGGCATACACAGGATGCCCTTCAAGAGATCGGCTGCGATGAAGCCGGACGAGGCTGTTTCTGGGGCCCGATTATGGCCGGTGCCGTTCTCTGGCCGCCCTTTGACGCCTGGACGGAGGAGCACAAAGCAGTGGCGCCCCAGATCAAGGACAGCAAGAAGATCAGTCCCAAGAAACGGGAGACCCTGGCCGATGCCATTCAGCGCCTCGCTCTGAAAGCCGGCGTCGGAGTCGTATCAAATGCCGAGATCGATGCGCGAGGGATCACCTGGGCGAACCAGGAGGCCTTCCGCCGAGCCCTGAAAGCCCTCGACCTTCCCTCAGACCACTTAAAGGATGTCAGACTCCTCCTGGATGGCGAACTGACGATCCCGGACTGGAATGGAGAACAGCATACCATCGTGGAGGGCGACAACACCTATTTGTGTATTGGGGCGGCCTCTATTCTGGCAAAGGTGACCCATGATCGCTGGATTCAGGCCTATTGTGATGGACAGACCCTCTGCGCTGAACAGTATGGATTGAGGACATCCAAGGGCTATGGCACAGCCGTTCATCGATTGGGGTTGCAGACCCATGGCGCCCACGAGCTGCACAGGCGCACCTTTATTCGTAAGTATGTGCCCGAAAATCAGAGTTTGCCGAAGCCGAATGTGGCGATCGAAGGCTATCGCAAACCGACGGGGGAGAAGTGCTTGATTCGGCTAAAGAAATAGTACTAGTTTATACAAAGAACTAGTACTATAATGGTAGCAGTATTGTTTTTGCAACTCTAAGGTAAATGCACGAATGATGGTCGCCCGAAGGGTGACCATCCATCATTTTACCCTCGGAGCTGGACGAAGAGTCCAGCTCCCTACTTGCGCTGCTGCCTGCGCGTTCCGCGGCGCTTGGCATGACGACGACCCTTCGTTCCACGGCGCTTACGACCTCCCTGCTGGTTCTGCTTCTTCTGCTGAGACATTTATATTAAAGTCTTAGATTTTATTTTGCAACCAGCGAAAAAGAAGTGCCAAATCCGTCGCCCGTTCTCGAGCAAAGGTATTCCACGAATAGGAGTGAGCTTCGTCTTTTTCGTAATCTAAAAACTTGTTATTCGGCTCGGTTTGGCGTTGTCCTCGGAGCTTCTGAATGAACTTCACCGGCTCGAAGGGCAGCACCTGCTGGTCGCGCAAACCCGTGCGGCAAAGAACAAACACGCCGGGGGCGCCGTCCACTGGCATCGAGTTCACCGGAGAGAGACGCAGCAAAGCCTCGAAGGCGACCGGTGATTTGATCGGGTTGCCGTACTCACTCATGCCCGAGGGGGTCAGATTGATCGTCGGGTTTGTCTGTGTCCGTAGGATGTCCGTAAAGGGCACCTCCGTAAACATGGCACCATGGAGAGAGCCGTCGGGGTTCCGCATTGTGGTGGCACCGACCATCATGCCGCCGGCCGATCTTCCATAGATGATCGTCTGCTGCGGTGGAACCCCCGTCGTCTTTTGCGCCGACCGGACGGTGGCCTCGAAGTCCTCCACCGTCTTGTCATGCTCAATGTCCTGTCCTGCATCCATCCAAGCCACTCCTCGATCGCCGGATCCCCGTGCATAACAGTAGGCAATCGCTATTCCCCGTTTTAACAGGGGAGCCCATCCCTCGTACGGCCAGCCGACATTCGTCTGATTGCCGTAGGCCGAATAGACATAACACAATAATCCCTTTACCTTCTGCGTTTTTTCTGATTTTACTAGTAAATACGGGACTTTTGTGCCGTCCTTCGAGGTCGCATGATGCATAGACGATTTCAGATCATCAAAGGGGGACTTCTTCTTGGGATCGGGAAGCAGGAGCTTCGGCTCCGAACTCTGATTGGCCACGAAAAGGGCATGGGGCAACCGCTCAGGCGTAAAGATAGAAAAAAACTGCATCTGGGCGCCCTCCCATTTCGCCCAGGGATTCGGAATAAACTCGCCGGCCAGAATGGAATGGATCTTCACCGGTTTTTTATGGGGCGCACACAAGTACAGGGTTTGCCGACCTTCGGCTATCATCAGCATATGCCCCGACTGCAAATTGATCCACTGAGGCGATCCAGGCGGCATGATCCAGGCCTGGAAGGGGGCGCCAAAACGGATCCACTGGCTCGTGCCCTTCTTCATATACAGGCCGCACTCCCGACTGTTTAGTACGCCAAGGGGGATCTGATTGCGACTGCCCTTCTGAAGTTCGGTGGCCGACCGCCCCTCGATACGCCAGCAACGACACTCCTGCCAGGTACCCGTTTTGCAGTACAGTGTCTTGCCGCCCTCTTTCACAAGACTGATAAACCGTTCTTCGGAGGGTTCTTTCAAAATCAGGTGATTGTTTGTCCCCGTTTCTGCATCGCAGCACATGAGTTCCGTTGTATTGAAGGGGTATTCCACGTTCACATAGTAGCAGAGGCCATTCACAACTGCCACCTGGCCGCTAATACCGTGCTTTGACCACAGAATATGCCCCTCAATGGACTGACAGGTGAGATTGGACACATACCGATCCTTTTCGTCTTCGGTGATATAATACGCCTTATTGTCGTAGAAATCGAGTTCGGATACATAGTGGGTTTTGGTTGACCATGCCCATTTCCAGTGTAAACTGGAGCCATTTGAATGAAAAATCTGGATGGCGCCACATCCGATCGTTAAGAACCGAAATCGACCCGGATCTAAGGTCAGTTTCAACTCCTGTTCGAAGTCTTTCTGAAGCTGCTTAATATGGGCTCGCCGAACGAGCGCATTCCAGAACGTGCGTTCTCGCGCCAATGCCCTCTTCCACAAAGAGCCGCGCATGGTCTCGATATGCGCTGAATTATTCTTCCAGGTTAGGAATGACAATTCTCGAACAGGGTTCCCTGTGAATCGTATCTTTTTATTCTTTCGTGTTTTCATGCGCCCCTAGTTGTAAATGCGAATTAAAGAACTAGGATCTCTATTCACCAGATGCCCGCCATTGAGTTGAACTTTCTGTACGACAAGGGGTCGCCGGCCACGGTTGTGAAGGTCAAGGCGCTGGAGGCCGTTCTGATAGGTCTCCGCTCGGAACTCCCTGCTTTTTCCAAGCCGCGCCACCTCGATCTGCGCGAACCCCTGGTGCATGCGGATGTCAACATCCATTTCAGTATCCCCCTGTTCCTGGGGGTCGGCTGGGGCTTTGCGAATGTGCTTTTGAAGGATGTGGAGAACTGGTCTGAGGAGTGGAACGGCTATGTGCCCTCCTTTGATGCTGTGATGCCGTACACAGCCTTGGACGACCGTGCAGCACTTATAAAGGGGCTGAAGGAGGTGATGGCGACGGCTGTCGCCAAGAAGCCCAAGGGTGCCTTTCACTGCCCACCGATTCTGACAGTGGAAGACTGTCCTCCAATCTCCATTGTGACGCCGACGTATGGTCGTAGGAAGCTCATTGACATCGCCTTTCACAATCTTATGGCGACGGACTATCCGAAGGAGAAGATCGAGTGGATTGTGGTCGAAGACAATGAGAACTCGACGGAGATGGCCTCCGAACTCATTATGAGCTTCCAGGTGAACAATCCGAAGATCACCGTGAAGTACATCCCCATTCAGGGGCGCATGTCCATCGGCATGAAGCGGAATCTGGGTGTCGAGAATGCATCCCATGACATTGTACTGTTCATGGACGATGACGACCATTATCCCGTGACGTCGTTTCGCAGACGGGTGGCCTGGCTTCTCAAGGGCAGCACGGGATACAATGAAATTGCCGCTTGCACGACAATTGCGTTGTATGATCTGGTGCGGGGTGTGTCGGCCGTGAATGTGCCGCCCTATGGCCTCTCGTTTGGCAAGCGGATTTCGGAGGCCACCCTCACGTTTCGTAAAAGTGCATGGACAGCAAGAAAGTTCGACGATGTCTCGGTATCAGAAGGGGAGTCATGGATTACAGGTCGCGAAAATGTCTGCATTGAGCTGCCGCCCCAGCAGATCATCGTGGCCTTCAGTCACAAGAACAATGCGAGCAGTCGTCGTATCCCTCCGTCAGACGTAAAGGAGGTGGCCTGCTTCTGGAACTTTCCGAAGGAGTATCTGGTCTTTATTCACGGATTAGCGGGTATTGAGATTGAGGAGGCTAAGAAGTAATGTGCTTTTTACGAGTGCGGCGAAGGCCTCCGCCTTTCGTTAACCCCTGCACATAGGTTTGTGCAACCTTTTTTGTGGATGTGGTTAGAGGGGGTGGTTTCGATTTATCTGCGAGTGGCTTGGGTTCTTCTACCTTGAATTCTTCTGCCTTCGGCTCCTCTGCCTTGGGCTCTTCTACCTTGAATTCTTCTGCCTTGGGTTCTTCTGCCTTGGGCTCCTCTGCCTTGGGTTCTTCGGGTTTGGGTTCTTCAGCCTTGAATTCTTCGGCCTTGGGCTCCTCTGCCTTGGGTTCTTCGGGTTTGGGTTCCTCTGCCTTGGGTTCTTCGGGTTTGGGTTCTTCGGATTTGGGTTCTTCAGCCTTGAATTCTTCGGGTTTGGGCTAC
>Ga0209084_1000370_pt1 | contig 41891 bp, 47 predicted proteins | sample C_130820_MF_Meta_FD_187309 | JGI IMG/M metagenome (GOLD analysis project Ga0209084, IMG submission 187309) | Freshwater microbial communities from Lake Croche, Canada to study carbon cycling - C_130820_MF_MetaG (SPAdes) (version 2) | ecosystem: Environmental > Aquatic > Freshwater > Lake... | reverse complement strand
CTCCAGCAGCAACATACAACCAGCCAGGTGGGGCTGGCGTGGGCGTAAATGCGACTCTTACCGGCAGCACAAATGTGCCGCTAGTTGTAGATGGCATTACGGTTGCCACAGGAAAGCGTATTTTGGTAAAAAACCAAGGAAGCGCTTTTCAAAACGGGATTTACACCGTCACACAACAAGGCGACAATGCGACCGTTCCGTACATTCTGACTCGCGCTTCGGACTACGACACAAGCGGCACTGGTATCAACGAAGTGCAGGCTGGGGACTTTGTGTTGGTGCTTAATAGCACGCTTGCAAACACGGCTTGGGTGCAACAGACCCCCGCTCCAATTAACTTTGGAGTCACTGCCATTAATTTCACACAGTTTGCGGCAGCAGCTTCTGGAGTTGCTACTTTTAGCGCAGATAACACTGGGTTTACTCCAGCAACGGCCACAAACGGCACTGTGACCCTTGGCGGCACGCTTAATGTGGCTCACGGCGGCACAAATCAGACTTCTTTTACAGACGGCCAGATTCTTATTGGCAACACAACAGGCAATACGCTTGCTAAGTCTACATTGACAGCAGGCACTGGCATGACCGTTACAAACGGTTCTGGTGCCATTACGCTAACCGCAAATGGGCTTGGAACTCAGGTAAAAACAGTTGGAATTGATGCTTCCACAATCCAAGGGTGCATTGATCTTTGCACAAGTGCATCTGCCGGCAATCCATTTACAGTGTTAATTCCGCCAAAAGCGGGCAATTACGTCGAAAACTTGACGCTAAAGGGCAGTGTGGCGCTAGTGGGGCTTACAAACGCGCTCAACTCTGACGCAATTCAAATTGAAGGCTCGCACACATACACGCCAGATGCGGCGTTGGCGGCAAATAGCAACCGCATTGGTTTTCAGAATTTTACGTTTATTTCAGCATCTTTAACCGCGAACACGATCTCGGTTGTCGCTGGCTCTGGTGGTCTTAAATACGCTTCGCAATTGCGATTTGTTGGGTGCGTATTTTCGGGAGGCAAAAACAGCGGAGTGAGCCACATAAGCACATGTGACAACGTCTCGCTTTACATCGATAATTGCCGCTTTGAAAGCACCACCGGCAACGCTGCTTCAAACGGAATTTTGCAAGGCAACGGGCCGTTGTATCTGTCTAACAATGTGCTTTTTGACGTGTTCGGCAGGGCAATTGATGTGCCTACGTCAACGACACTTACAAAAACAGCAACGTCAACACTTGGATCATTTTTGCTTACGGTAAGCGACACGACAGGACTATCTGTTGGGCAAAAGATCTCTGGCACAGGGCTTTACTCAACGACGACGATCACCGCTATCGGATCCGGCACAGTCACGATGTCATCGACTCCGCAGACGCCTGCGGCTGGCTTCACGGCAACCTTTGGCCAGACACCATACGTAGAAATTCACGATTCGGTTTTGATCGGCAAGGGTGCTGAGGTTGTGCGCCTTGGAAACGGTTTGCTGACATGTAACGGATCAAATTTTACCAACACAGCATCCGGCGGCAGTGGCATCAATATGCTGACTGGCTACGCTGCGGCAGTTGGAGGCATCCCCGCCAAATCGACAACGGTGGGCATTGTTAATTCGTCGTTCGCAATTTCGGACACTTCGGCATATACAATCACGGGCGCTGTCCCGCTTGTTTTTGCCGCGCTCAACGGAATTTCGTATTCCAACGGCGTCTCAGGAGTTTCATTTAGCATTTTAATTAACTCAAATGTAACCGTTTACGACTATACCGCACGCGCAACATCTATTGAAAACGGTGGCACCGGGGCGACAACGCAACAGGCGGCTATCAATGCGCTTTCCGGTGCAGTGACTGCCAACCAGGTGCTGGCTGGGAATGGCACAAACATCACGTTGCGTGCACTGGCGGCGGCGGATATTCCAAATTTGGACACTGGCAAATTGACAACCGGCACGCTGCCGGTGACGCGCGGTGGAACAGGAGCGGCAACGCTGACTGGACTCGTTAAAGGCACAGGGACAACCGCAATGGTGGCGGCCGTGGCCGGTACTGATTACCAAGCTCCCATTGGCACAATAAGCGGTATTGCAAAAGGCAACGGCGCTAACGCATTAACAGCAGCTGTTGCAGGTACTGACTATCAAGCGCCGATTGGAACAATTAGCGGCATTGCCAAGGGTAACGGAGCAAATGCGCTGACAGCAGCGGCAGCGGCAGACGTTGCCACTGTTCTGGGAAGCCAGACAGCGGCGACTGTTTACGCGGCACCTGCGGGTGCGGCAGGTACGGCCCAATTTAGGGCGCTGACGACAACGGACATCCCTGGCCTTGATGCTGCCAAGATTACCAGCGGCACATTGGCAACTTTGCGCGGCGGAACTGGGACGACTGCCGGTATCACCGGCATCAATACCACGCAAATTGCATCTCTGACGACTGCGCAGACGGCTAGCTTTATCCCGCAGTTGACGACGGCCGGGTTGCTGTCGCTGGCGCAAATGCCTGTGATTCCTGCGGTTAATGGCGGCACAGGCACGACGGCTGGTATCACTGCAATTACCACAACGCAACTCGGATGTTTGACAACCGGCCAGGTGGCAAACTTGGTGCCGCAACTCAACTCGAGCGGGCAGATTTACACCTCGCAGATAGCGACGCTCAACCAAAATACCACTGGGACTGCCGCGAATTTAAGCGGCTCTCAAACTGCTGCGACTGTTTATGCAGCACCGGCGGCGAGCGCAGGCACGGCCCAGTTTAGGACGCTTGTGGCTGGTGATATTCCAGCGCTTAATAACACAAATATTACAACTACTGTTTCAACCGCAAAAACAGCGGCATACACACTAGTTCTTACTGACGTAAATACGTTCATTCCAATGAACTTATCTGCTGCCGCAAACCTTACTATTCCTTTAAATTCTTCAGTTGCGTTTCCGATAGGGACTCAGGTTTTAGTGCAGCAAACTGGATCTGCCGCAAACCAAGTAACTGTTGTTGCTACTAGCGGCGTAACCCTTCAGTCTGCTGGAGCAAAGGTAAAAACCAACACTCAATACTCTGTAATAACTCTTATCAAAGTTGCCACAGACACCTGGACATTAGCTGGCGATATTGTTTAATATGATTATTTCTTCTGGAATAACACGATCACTGTCGCAAGTAATCGCAAGCGGGTTTGTTGAGTTTACTACTGTAGGAACAAACCAGTCGATTACATCTGGCATGATTCCTGCCGGAGTAACCAGAGTTCGAGTCCATTTGATTGGAGGTGGCGGCGGGGCAGGAAGCGGTACTAATGGAGGATCTTCAGCATTCTCTGCCGGAGGAGTGTCTGTGATTGCAAGTGGAGGAGGAGCAACAGGACAGCCGTTTGGGTCTTCTCCACAAACTGGAGGAAGCGGAGGTGGAGTTAGTGCAGTTGCGGGAGTTGTTGGTTCTGCTGTTGGAGGAAATGGCGGAGATTATAATACCAATGCAGATGGAAGCCAGGGAGGCATAGGAATTGATGTTGGAATTGGCATGGGAGGTGGAGGAGGTGGAGGAGGATACAGGATTATATGCTGTGGTACTACCAATTACATTGGCACTGGCGGGCAAGTTGGGTTAAACCCAAGTATAGGCCCATATGGAAAAGGTGGAGCAGGCGGCGGCTATGGTTCTGGTCAATCCCTTCCTGTTTATGGCAGCTTGGGAGGAGCTGGATCTGATGGCACTGCCTTTAACCTTGGTGGAGGTGGAGGAGGTGGCTATGCAATGTTTTATGCAAACATAAACGGAGCTACGACATATACAAATGCAGTAACTATTGGCAATAAAGGATCAACAAATTCTCAGTCTGGTTATTGCAGGATTCAATGGGGATCAGGAATATGAAATACGCACTAATTACAACTTTTGACATTGAGCAACCCTATAGTTTTAGGGAAGTGCTTTTAGAAAAAATTGAAGGTGATTTTAATGGTGTAATTTGGGTTGAGTTGCCTGATGATTCTGAAATTACACCTGACAGCCATAGATACACTGAAAATGGATTTGAAAAGCTGCCTGAGCCTTCTCCTAGCGTAATTTCAATTTCTATTGACCCTTCCGAATGCACAAACACTGAGCAACCTACCGTCCTGTAATATGGTAGTTACTCCAAAGCCTTTTAAATTTGGAATTATCGTTGGGTCAATTTATGACTTTCCAAAAGTTGACGATGTGTTACCAATACATGGACACAACGAAGCAACACAGCACATTACCATTGTAGCCAAAGGAGCCATCAGAGTGGTTACTCCAGTTATGAACAAGGTATTTGAGTCCGGTGCTGTGATTGATCTTCCAGCGTTTCAAATGCACGAATTTACGGCCACTCAAGACAACAGCAGAATCATCAATATTCAGAAGCAATAACTATGAAGACTATTCTTGCACGGCTCCGTGAGCCATCGACATACGCTGGCTTAGCGGCTCTTCTTGCGCTTGGCGGCGTTCACATTCCTGAAGCCAAGTTCCAGGCCATTGCAAATGCGCTTGCTGCGATTGCTGGAGCTGCCGCAATGTTTATGGGAGAAAACACCAATGTTCCTCCTGCTTCTCCAAACGCTTAGTTCTTGGTTGCAACTGCGAGTGGTTTCAGCGCATTGGGAGCTAACTCGCGAAATCGAGAAATATTGCGATGAAATTGAAAACGCCATTCTTGAAGCCCGCAATGCTGGCAATGATGCTTTGGCCGATAGGCTGCGCTCGCGTTTCGCCCGCGCCAGCGGCATTGCTATACCCAGCATCGGGAGTTCTGCGCCTGTACAAGGGGCAAACGTATCAAGCGCAGGAAAATGAAGTGTGGCACTCCGGTGCGCGTTATCAACAACTGGAACTGTCCTACATGGATGCCATCTCGGCACTTAAACAAATCCAAAATAGATGACTCCAAAAATGGTCATCTTTGTCAATCTATTGTCACTAATTGCACCCACAATTTGGGTGGTAGTTGCCGGTGCGCTTGGGTTTAGTCTTGGAAAATTTGGGCCTTCACTCTTAAAGAAATTCAAAAATGACAGTCTTGCCAATACCATCAATTCCAGAAATGCAAAAGCGCTACCTCGGAGGCGTGCCGCCAGCAGGCCTTCAAGTGCTGGCAAGGTTACAAAGAATCCTGCCACCAGCAGGGCAAGACGGAAACGGCCTTCCGCCTGACACAATTACACCGTATTCTGGAATATACGATGAACACGGAAAACTCCCAACACCGGCATCAAACCTTACATTCATCGCTCATGCTTGACCGAAACATAGAAGAGATGCTGAGAGTTAATTTTGTAAATCTGGCGGCATTTGTCGTTAGTATCTCAGATTTTTCTGAAGTAATTAAGCTGCTTGTTATGGTAGCATCTCTTGTGTACACGGTTGTAAAGATTGTTCAGACAGTTCAAGAAATCAAAGACCGAAAAAAATGAGTGACTTTGATAAATGTGTGCAGTTTATCTTTGAGCGTGAGTGCGTCTATAAAAAGGGGCATTACGGCAAGATCGACGACGAGCATGTGATCTCGGAGAATGTTAGCAAAGACCCAGGAGGACTGACAAAGTGGGGCATAGACCAGCGCAGCCATCCAAGGGTAGACATTGAAAGCCTTACCGAAGATCAAGCTGTTGAGATCTACCGCAAAGAGTACTGGGAAAAATATCATTGCGACAAGCTGGAGTGGCCCCTCAATGCCGTTCACTTTGATGGGTGTGTAAACATAGGGGCAGGACAAGCTGTAAAGCTGCTTCAGCGGGTCTGTGGGGCCAAAGACGATGGAGCATGGGGGCCAAACACGCAAGCGGCTGTAGAAAACGCCTGTAAACTTAGAAGCGCAGATGTCGTGGCAATGCAGCTCATTGTAAAAAAGCGTGACTTCTATAAGGCTCTTGTTAAGAACAAGCCAGAGCAATACGCAGAATTTGAAGAGGGTTGGCTAAACAGAACAAATTACTTGGAGAAATTTATTGTATGAGTTTAATGAACGCACTTGGTTCAATGTTGGGGTCAAAGAGCAACTATTGCCCTGACTGTGGAATGGAGATGAAATCCAACGGTTGCTGCGATGAATGCGGCTACGGTGAAGAAGATGACATGATGGAGGAAGAAGATGAGCAGATGGAGACGCAATCCTTGCTAGATCTTCGTGACACACTTCAGAATGCCCTTAAACAAATTGATCGCATGATCGTCAACAACTGCGATGATGGCAGTGATTCTGAGCCGAAGATGCAGCCACAGAGCACCATCTTTGTAAGGCAGATTTCCAAGAAATAATATGCCGTCACAGCCGTCACAGCAGGTCTTACAAGACACTGACTCAAATTACATCGGGCTGAATTCTCGGCTTGATCCTAGTAATTTGCAGCCTGGCTTTGCCCAAGAGGCTCACAATGTAAGAATGCAACGCGGCACTGCACAGCCCAGGAAGGGCTGCAAGAGGCTTACGGACTCTACCATGAATAGCCAGTACATGGTTGGGTCTAGCACGTATACCAACGCTCTTGGTCAAGACAACATTGTGCTGGTGTATAGGGATGGCATTCAGCTTTACAACACTGAGACAACAACAGTTGGATCAAAGATATTGTTTCCAACTGGCAGAGATATTGACGAAGGCGGCGCAGTAGATGTTGTTCAAGCCTTGGACAAACTGTACATCTTTCGCGGACAGGAGACTGAAACGCGATATGGAACCGGAGGAACAAGCACAACGTCAGCGATTGATATAGCCCATGCTTCAGTAACTGTGGGAAATTCAGTAACAGTTACAGCTACATGGATAAACTCTTTATCAACAACGTATGTAGTTGGAGATGAAGTAACAATATTTAATATAACCGATGCTCAGCATGCAAGTATTAATAATTCGTATTTAGTAACTTCAGTAAATTCAACATCATTTACTTTTGTTTACACAAACAATACAGGAGCAAATGTAAATGCAGCAAATCATGTTTATGCTTGCGTTGTTAAAGTTAAGCCTCCTTTAATTTGGGATGGAGTATCTGCAGCAGTTGGGTACGCGCCTCAAACGTCTATTATTGACAATGCGCAGGGGACACTTGCAAGTGGCTCTGTTCCTCCTGCTGATTTTGGATTTTATTTTCAAAGCAGATTAGTTTGCAAAGTCACTGATGACCGGCTTGTTGTCAGTGACATTTTTAGTGATTTGTTTGATTTTCAGATCAACAACTTTAAAATTAACCAAGGTGGCAATGATGCAATTGTAGGTGTATTGCCTTGGATCGAAAATCAATTCCTCGTGTTTATGAAGCGTTCCATCTGGATCGCTTACGTTGAGACGACTGCGTATGGCGGAACTGGAGACACGTCTCCTGGGGCCAATAGCAGCGTCACTGTTGTGACCACGCAGGTAGGCTGTTTGTCACGCAAGAGCATTGTTGCTGCCGGTCAATTTGTGTTCTTCCTATCTGGAAAAGGTGTGCACGTTTTAACTCCTCAGCTTGACCTTAAGCTTCTTGGAAACACAATTCCGCTCAGTGAGCCAATTGACGACTTTTTTGACAGCGTAAACTACGCAGCAGCATCAAGCGTTGTTTCCAATTACTACGACAATAGGTTCTTTATTGCGCTTCCAGTTGGGGATGCTACACGCCCAAACAGAGTACTTGTTTATAACACGTTGAACCAAAGCTGGGAATCTGTTGACACTTACCCTGTAACGTCAACTGGATCGCTGTTCATAGACGGATACGCAGTGTGTCAGTACGGTAATCAGCGTAGACAATTTATTTTGACAAACTTTTTGGGGCCAACTCAATTTGGTGGGATTTTTCTTACTGAAGAATACCCAAACGACACAGTGTCTGGGTATGGTGATCAATTTAACACATCAAGCGGATCTCCAACTTTACCATTTTTTCTTCCAGCAACATTAAATTCTGGTGCGCCAGTTTTGTTTGCAATTGATGCTAGAATAAGATCAAGACAATATACTTTTAATAATACAAATCAAAAGCGGTTTAGCCGTGGAGAGTATCAATTTAATAACTCGCCAGGAGATATTGTTTGGATTGTAGCAAGAACACATGATCCAGACATTCAAGAGACTGTCATGGAATACACCTTTTCAGGATCTAACATTGGGGATTCTACACTTCGCCCAAGAATAGCGCTTCGTGGCGCGTGCATGGACATGGAGGTGCAGTTTAAATCAGGAAGACCAGCATTGAAGTCTGGAGTAATCTATGCCATTGTCGCCAATAGGAACATGGTTTCAAACGAATAATTTATGCCAGATCAACAGATACAAAAAGGCACTACTTACGCTAATGGGAATTCAGTAGATGCAACAAATTTAAATGCGCACGTTGATAATGCAATTTTGCTACCTGGGGCCATTACTGCACAACCAGCACTTGCATCAGTTTCGTTGTCTGATAGTTTGCTGGTCAAACAAGGCGCAGGGCTTGGACAAGCTACTTTCACTCAAGTAAAGCAAGCATTTGGACTTAATGCTGATTATTTAAAAGTAGATGGAAGCAATGGCTTAACAACAGGCCAACTTAACTTGTATGCTACAACTCAAGTTTCGGCTTTAAATGCCGTTTCTCTTGCGCATCTTAACGCAAATTTTCTTAAGAATAGCTCTCCGTTACAAACGCTTACTGGTTCTCTTGCGCTTACGGACTATCTGACTGCTTCAAATTCGATAAGGGCCGGAACCACGTCTGAGGCAGTAAATCTGACAACAACAGGAATTAGCTTCCTGACGACAAATCAGATAATGCTACTCAAGCAGGATCCAGTTAATGCGCTTGAAGCTGCCCCAAAGCAATACGTTGATGCTACTGCACCAAGGTGTAAGGCTCAATTTAACGGCAGATATACAAGCACAACGGTCTTAACCGGAACCTACAACGCAACTACAACTTTTGTTACGTTTACCACATCTCAACCGCATGGATTTTTAGTTGGACATAAATTTCAAGCTGAACTTACAAAAGTATCGGGAGGAGCAGCTCCATTAATTACAACATTGTTTCAAGTGTCATCAGTCACTGATGTAAATACATTTGTTGGAATTCCTGCAATTACTCCAGTAGCTTCAACTGGAAACATAACTGCAATTAGAAAATGTGTAATTAATAATCAATCTGGAACAAATTTAATTACTAGCATTGTTTATCTTGGGGCATCTGGAGCTGCGGCATATGCTGTAAATTTAACAAGTGATGTGGATATAAATAAAATGTGTCCAATTGTGACTTCTTCTGGATTAAACGCTCCAGAAACATACGTTGCATCTACTGTTTTTGGTTATTTAATAGCACTTGATTATTTGGAATCTGGGGGCAAGCAAGTTCCAAGAAATAACACACATAACGGAAATGTTGGATTAACAAATTCATTTGTTTTTACATCGTTCAATCCAATTCCAACCAGTTATGATGTTGGAGCCAGATCTTCAATTGTGATTTACTAAGTGAAAACACTTACACTTGAAACGTATGAGCGCATCATTGATTCGGTTTACGAGAAAAACAAAGACCACACCAACATGCTTGGCATGGTTGATAAGGACACTGTTGCTGAATACATTGGCTTCTATGCGCACCACAATGGCTTGTTTTGGAACGAGCAAGATGGCAAAATTTGCGGAGTATCTACAGCGCACCCAGGCAAGAAAGATTTTGACTGGACTTGGGGAAACGCTGACGGAATTTGGACGGCTCACCTTGTCTGGGCCGAAAACCACAAAGCGCATGAAGATGTGCTTCGCCAATTTCTTAAACAACAAACTGAGCCAGTCAGGGAACTTTGGACTTGGCGTAAAGGTGGCGCAGTAGCGCTCACAGCAAAGAAGCTAGAAAGGATTTTATCTTATGGGCGGCGGAAACACAACAATTAAGGCACCGGCAGCGCCTCAGTACAATGAGTCGATGCGGAGCATCTTGCAGGCTCAGATTGATCTTGCTCCTCAGCTCTACGCTCAGGAGGCCAAGTATCAGCCTCAGTACGCTGATCTACAAAACCAGATTCAAGCTAGGAATGCACAAGCCCAGATGGACTTGTATGGCAAGCTCCAGCCTCAGTACTCTCAGCTTGAAAACGCCTACACGACACAGCAACAGAAGGATCAGCTTCAGGGGTTGCAAGAGCGTGCCCCTGGGTACATTCAAGCTTTCCAGCAGGCTCAAGGCACTGCTGGCATCAATAGCGCGCTCAAAGGATATGCCGAGAATGATCTTGGCAAACAAATGCAAGCTGGGTTTCAGCTTTCTCCCGAAGAGCAACGTGCAATTAACCAGCAGTCCATGCAGCCGTTTGCGCAACGAGGCACAGCCTTGGGGGGGCAGGCTGACCTTGCTAGCGTATTGAATCGTTATCAGTACACTCAAGGCCGGAAACAGCAGGCCATTCAGCAGGCTAGTGGCATTGGCTCTTATTTGACGCAACAGTCTGCTCCTGCGCTAGCTTCATTCTACCAACAGCCAATGTATGCTGGAGCCTTTGGAGGCCAGGCCGTAGGCAACGCTCTCGCTAGCCAAGGTGCCGCTGGCCCTGCGCTGTTTAACCCTGAGTCACAGACTGGCATGGGGAGTATTTTTGGAGCCTACAACGCCAAGATGGGCCTTGCTGGCGCTCAGGCTCAGGCTGATGCTGCTAGGTCTGCCGGAAAGATGGGCATGATTGGAGCTATTGGCGGCGGATTGTTAGGTGGCGCAGGTGCAGCCATTGGGTGCTGGGTAGCTAGAGAAGTATATGGAGAACACAACCTGTCATGGGTGATGTTTAGGGAGTGGTTGATTGAAGAAGCTCCAAGCTGGCTTCGCAATGCGTACATTAAGTACGGAGAAAGATTTGCTAAGTTTATCAAAAATAAACCTCTGCTAAAGTCGTTTGTCCGTAAGTGGATGGATTCCAAAATTTCTGTTTAACACATGAAACCTAGAGAACTTTATAGCGGAAATGCACCTCAAGCGATGGCCATGATGGGCCAGGGGCTTCCAGAGGTTGGAGCCAACATTGCTAGAAGCATTCAGTCTGGGTACTCCGCGCTTGGGCAGAGCATTGGCCAGGGACTTCAATCTGTTGGAGAGGCGTATGGGGACTACAAGCAGGCTAAAACATCCAACGACATCACTAGGCTTGTGATTAATGACACAGAACACGGAAAAATGCTTGGACTTAATCCCGATGCTCCGGATTACGAGGAGAGAAAAAAATCCATGCTTGGGATGCTTGATAAAACCATTAAAGAGCATGGTCAGTTTGGTGGCGCTCAATTCTCAAAACAGGTTCTTTCGCCAATTTACGAAAACTATCGTCTTGGTCAGGAGTACGCCCAGAAAATTAAAGTTGCCACTGCTCTCTCTGACCCAGAAGTCCTACTTAAAGGCGCTCAGACACAGGAAGCCGCAGCCAGAGCAGCACAGCTTAATAGAAAGGCAAATCCATCTCCAGCATTAGATTTCTCAAAAGGAGTTGACTTAAATGCACCTGCGACACCATCAGCGCCCGCTGAGGCTGTGCGACCACCAGCCGCAAGGCAGCTATCTGGCGGTGCCATCACGCCATATGGTGACAATCTTCCAACTCCAGTTACAGCGGCAGTTCAAGAGGCCGCAAAAGGCGCATCGCCGCTTTTCCCTGAAAGTGAAATAGTCCCAAGAAGATTTGATTACGAAAATTTGCGTCCAGAGCACCAAGCTTACGTTGATGCTAGTACATTTGGAAAAGAGCACTGGAATGTTCTTGGAGAAGAACAGCAAATTAAAAACCTAATGAACATTGATAAGCCAAATTTTGGATTAACAAGATCTAGAAGGTAATTTATGGGATATTTATCTGAATTTCTTGATTCCGCAAAATATGGGGCCGCTCAATCTACGGCTGAAAATGCCAAGCGTGATCTTGAGAATATGGACAAGCTTCTGTCCAAGCGTGCAATTACAGAGCAAACTTACGAGGAAGAAGCTGCAAAAAAGAGAGCTATATATGACACAGCTTCCGAAAACGCATTGAAATACGCTGAAAGTTTAAACACATCAAAGCTGCAACAAAGCGGCCTTCCGCAAGAAACAATTGATTCTTTAACGCGAGCACAAAAAACACAGCTTTCATACTTTCCGGAGCCTCCAAAAGTCGAGGCCACAGGCCGCCGCTGGGACATGTCTGGGCCTACACCAACGCTGATTGAAGCTCCCGCCGAGGTTGCTGCACAAGCTGCTCCTGAGCCTGTCTCAAGAGGCAGGCAGATGGTTCAAGAGCAGGAGTCTCGTCCAAAGACTCACAATGAAATTATGGCAGCACTCCCGACTGAAGGAGACAGGGAAGAGTACAAGCGCGTCATCATTGAGAAAGACAAGGCAGCAAAGCTTAACAAGGCCATCCAGTACGTCATGCAGGCGTATCCTCCTGAAGAGCAGAAGAACGCTCTTGAGATGTACAAGGAACAGATCAATTTGCCATACGCTGGCATGGACATCAGGAGGATGGAAGAGCGTCCAATATTTAAGACTGCTGTTGAGACATTTGGTCAGAATTATCAAAAGAATCTGTCTGTTCTTGCAAGCCTTCGTGGTCAGCTTGAGCGGGCAAAGATGATTGCGGATCCAGGGGAAAAGAAGTTATTCCTCCAGACTGAAATTCCAAAGATGCTCAACACAATTGCTGTCTCTGCCCCTGATGCTGTTGGTGTTGAGGAAGGCAGGCGAATCATGGCGGAGCTTCAAAAGTACACATCTACCCCAATTTGGGAATGGGCATCACTTGCCCAAGACAGAGGATTCATATCTGCATTTACAGCAGATCCAGATGCTTTCTTAAATAAAGTTGAAGCTCTTTACAAGGTTTCTGCAAAGATAAACAACGAAAAAACCAATGCTTATTACCAAAAGCTTGGCGGAAAGGGCCTACAGGATGCTGGAGGTTTCTTTTTGGATACAAATATCGGCAAAGGCAAAGATAGCCCTGCTGCCATTGAAGGCTTTAGAACTGGTGAAATTAAAACAACTCCAGCTCTCATTAAGAGATTTCCTGAAGATACTTCAATTTCAGCTCCTGCGCCAAATCAATCTATGTCAAGGCCGTTAAAGAATGGTACAGTCGCTCCAACTGGAGTAAGGTTATTTGGCCCAGCGCCAAATCCATTCTTGTTGTCAGGAGATTAAAATGCCCGAATACACAGATATTCCAATCGTAGAAGGCCCGACAAATCAGCAAACTGGCGAGTACAGTTTTGTTCTTCCAACGCGCTTCAATGATGACGAATCCAACGTAACTGTGGTGTTCCCGTCCTCAGTCTCAAAGGTTGATGCGCTGGCAGAGGTCAGGGAAAGCTTCCCGAGGAACTCTGCTGATACTCAGGTGCAGAAGATGACTGATCCTGAGTGGTACACCAAGATCAACAAGGATGACTACTTCCAACTCAAAGCAGATGAGCACAAGTACCCAGGACAAGACGTAGGTCTTGGCACGATTGCTTACCATGCTGCAAAGGATGCCTTGGCTGGCATTGGCTACCTTGGCAAAGAGCTTGGCACTGCTGCTGTTCAGGCTGTTGTTCCTGGGGTTGGAGATCAGCGCATGGCTGCCAGACACGCTTGGAATGTCGTGGAAGGGTTCATGCAGGGCAACGAGCGTCTATCCATGCTGGCTGGCCTTCTGGAGATGAAGATTGGTGACGTTGCCATGTCTCCATTGCGTGACTCTGAGTCCAATACGGATGCAGACTTTCAGCGTTTTATCTACACTCAGGAGATGGGCAAGACTATGGCTGCTCGTACTCAGGGGCAGATGATTGCCGAAGGCGGCGGACAGTCTCCTGTGTTTGGAGATGCCAACTTCAAGCCACAGTTTGTTCCTAGTGCTACTGAGGCAGACGTTGCTGCTGCCAACTCGATTGGTAACGTGCTTGATGTTCTTGCTGTCACTCCTGTTGGTGGTGCGCTTGAGAAAGCAGGAGCCGCAGCAGGTGGCACGATGTTCAAATACGTCATGCCAACAGCCTTGGCTGACACTGCGATCAAGGCAGGTTTCACTGGCGCAAGAATAGCTGGCACAGCCCTTGATGAGGCTTCCAAGATGGCCTTCAACCAGATCACAAGGCTTACTGAAGCTGTAGGTGAAGGTGCAGTTACCGATGCCGGTAAGGCTGTAGCCAACTACACTGCTAAAGCAGCCATGTATGGCGGCCTGTTCACTGGCCCAGGAGGAACGTTGATTGGAGCGTCTCTTGCCGGTAAAGCGTTGCGATCCGTGGGTGAAGTTGGTGGCGCAGTTATGGCTGGCCTTGAGGAAGGTGGAGTGCGCGCTTCGCTTCAGGCTTTGTCTGAAAATGAGCTGAAAGCCTCCACGGTCAGGTGGGCAGCTAAGAAAGCACTTGCCATTGCTCCTCCAGATATTGCCTTCAACGCCATGAAAGGCATTGTGGACTCCATGGCAACCACAGGAGCTACCATGGGGACGCTTAACGCGATGAGCGCTTGGGCATCAAACGATGACCCAGTGAAAGCATTTGCTGAAGGTATGGCAAGTGGAGCTGGCTTTGGCTTGTCCTTCGGAGCCATGCACGCTCCCTTTGGCATGACAGGCCAGGACAAGGTAAGGCTTGCCAACATGTTTGATAACGACATTCGCGGCAGAGAGCTTACGAAGTCCTTCAGTGTCACCCAGCCCAGCGGCCACACTGAGACTGTTTCATTTAACGACCTTCAGGGGCGTATAGATCTCTTTAATCGTGAAGACCTGTCTGCCCGTCAAAAGGCCATGATTCTTGCTATGACGCAGGGTCACGAGCGTGGCGGAGGAACATCAATCTTCGTTGATGGCTCTCCAGAGAGCGCTGCCCTGATGGAGAAGATTGGCTTTGGTGGAACTAAGGGAGTCCATTACTTTGATGGCGCTGACGGCAAGAGCACGATCATTATCGACCCCAAGTACATTGATCCTGCCACTGCTGCTGAAGAGGTCATGCACAGCTTGTTCACGGAAAACATTCGCAAGGAAGTTGTGCAGGGTGTACAGGCTGGACTCAAGTCTGAGAATCCTGTGCAGGCAGTAGATGAGATCAGCAAGTTTGGAATGCGCTACGCCGCAGAGATGGAGGCTGCCGGACATCCTGAGCGTGCCGCAGAGATGCGCGACAACATCACCCAGGCTCTTGATCCTGCTGTTCCAATGGAAACCAAGCTGAAGATGCTTGATGGTGTTATCAACGAGTATACCAGCAACTATGTTGGTGCTGCCGTACACGGCATGAAGCCTGACATCTTCCTAGAGGGCAACATCAGAAACATCTGGGACAAAGTTTGGGACAAAACCGTTTCCAACGTGCTGTCTACTTTTGACTTCACTAAAAACGGACTCACCAAAGATCCGATCAAGGGGCACTTCTTTGATGAGAAGGGCAAACGTGTCATCATGCCCGAGATGGAAGGCCTTGTAGGCCGCTTTGTGGATGCTGTGCGCGAGGGTCGTGGAGAGATCGCATCCAAGGATACTGTCGATGGTGCTCACTACGTTGATGTCCGCACAAGTAAGCCGTACTCGTCTCCGGAAGATTTCGTGGACGGCAGGCCTACAACACTCAAGCAAAAGAAGGAGATCCTAAAGAGCATCTACGAGCAGAACATTGCTGCTGCATCTGCGATTGATCCTAGCCTGATCGTCATCGCTGATCCTGCTACTGTTGAGTCCGGAATGCTTGGCGGGAATGTCGCTGGACTCAAGAACAAGCAGGTGCTGTTTTCGAGAGGCCTTCCTGACTCATTCTTTACGCACTTGTCGGCTCAGGAGTCTGCTGGAAAGCGTGTGTACACATCTGAACAGATCGAGGCTCTCAAAGGCCTAAATGAGGCCATGAAAGCCGGACACATCGTAATGAGCGATGCTTGGCATGACATTCGTCGTACAAAAGGCGACCGCAGTGAAGTTTACTACGGACGCACTAATCGCCCAGCATTGCCTGTCTCCTGGCAACAAACCGAAACTGGAGGGTTGCTTCTAAATCAAATTGATGTTGGTCGCGTCTGGAATCAGATGCGCTACTTCGCCAAGTATGAGCCGAAGCTGCGGGCAGAGCTTGCAAGTAAGGACATCCGCACGTTTTCTGATGTCATTCCGTACATTCAGCGGTACTTTGACAACTATTCTTCTGGCTCACCAAAGCCTGCTGCCAAACTCAAAGGCTTTAGTGAAGTGTTGCGTGATGGCATCAGCCGCGCTTTGGACATCAAAAACCGCAAGGCATTTGCGGCTGAAGACGCGGCTCGATTTGCTAACGAGCACACATTTGATTCTGAAGGCTTCCCATCGCAGCCGCAGCCGAAGGTTACAGTCAATGGCATCGAGCGTGAGGTGAACCGTGACCGCGTCAGTATGCAGGCCATACGTTCAGATCGTATTCTTGGCCTGAATGACTTCACGGTTGACGGCTTTAACGTGCCGATCAAGTACGACCCAGGACTTGCGATGAATCTGATTCGCGCCAACTTTGCTCCTGGCTCAACGACACGCGAGAAGATGCCCAACGGTGAAGTGCTCACTGACAAGGTGACAGGCAACCGGATCATCGTCAGCAAAACCGGCAAAGCATCGCTCTACGAGGGTGATCGCCGCAGCATCTACGGAAGTGTGGACGAGGCTATTGCTGCCGCAGACAAGCGTTCTGTAGCTGCTACAAAGCAACGTGCATCATTCTCTCCAAGCTCAAGGGATGACATGCCGGAAGGCCCAGTGTACACAAGGGAGCAGGCATTGCAAAGAATCAATAGTGCGCCTGACTGGGACTTAGCATCAATGCTTAAAGATGAGCAGGGAAATGCAAAAAGAATTGAAAGAACTTACAATAGGTTCCTGATGCAAGATCCTTCTCAAAAAAGGGTAAAGGCGCTCGACGATGCCATTGAAACAATTTCAAGCAGTGTTGGTGTAAACATTGACAAATCCAAGTTTCCATTTTTTACGGAAAAAGGAGAAGTGCCTTATTTTTACAAAGAAAGAGGACAGCTCATAGGCAACGCTTATCCAGAACTTGCTGATCTATTTGCCCTTGGAGACATGGAGGCACAGATAGAGTCAAAGAAGATGATGGGCATGTCTTGGGATGCTCTGCGGTGGAACGAAGCTCCTGGAGAAATCGCAGCCAAACATGGGCAGAAAATGTCAGATCTTACTGACAAGATTTACAATCAATTTAAAGGCTCCTTTTCTAAATCTGAAATATTAAATAAGGCATTAGAAGTTCACGATGCAATTTCAAATGTATACTCAAAAACATCGGATGATATAGGCACAAACAAGCTCAAGAACGAGTTTATTTCCCTGCGTGATGCAACTCGTTCCAGCTTTGCGCCCAGAAAAAAATCGGCTGAGGAGTATTCCAAGTTTGTGGAATCATTTCCTCAGACATCCAAAATGTCATCTATCGAAAGGGATGTTGCGCTGCGGAATTGGATGAGGGAAAACTCACAAGCAACGTCATTTAACCTTAGAGGACTTGGTAAGAAAAACCTTCTCGATCTTGAAGAGGCAATTCGCAAAGCAAAGCCATCTACAGTAAACCAAACTGTTAAATCTAGTGAAGAGTTCAGGGCCAAGGTCAAGGCGCATGATAGCCTGATGGCCAAGATTCGTTCTGCTTACAAAAATGCTGGAGAGTTTCCTGCGCAAACAGAGGCCGCGCAAAACATTCCATATTATTCCTCTGGGTCTGGAGAAACATACAAGCAATTCAGGGATAGAGCTTTTGCTAAAGAAAAAGATGACCTGATGAAGGAAAGTAGTAAGGACAGAGAAGAGATGCTTGATATTATGGCATCAAAAGACGCTTGGTCATCTGCAATCGAGCAGCGAGCGCTTTCTGGAGAACGTATTCCAGATGCAGTATTGGACAGCTACAGGAAGGAGATGGGAGCTGCCAATTTTGACAGAACCTTTAGAGGACAGGCCGAGCAAAAGGGGTACGTCCCATCTGATGTTATTGCGCGCTCAAATAAGGAAGCTGCTGATTTTCGTGCGGCGAAAGCGGAGATTAGAGGAGGGCGCAAGATTGCAGACACCATGGAGTCCCTGGCTCACAAGCCAGAGGCTAGCAACCAGTCTATTGCTCTTGCTGTAGACAAGGCCTACCAGGCTGGAGAGATTCCGCTGGAAACTCTTCACGCTACCAAGGCCAAACTAGCTGAGGCTGTTGACGAGGACTACGTTGCCAAGCGGTATGAGGCTATGGATACCGCCAAAGGAGCGGAGCCTGCAATGACTCAGGAGGAGATCAATAAGCAGATTGAGGGTGAGTTGCGGGCTGCAGGAATGCGGGTTCCAAATTGGGGGCCAACGGAAGATGAAATATCGGCAGTTGATGCCAAGCGTCACGACACGGAAGTCATTCTGCGCGACAAGGAGCTGAAGCAGAATCGTGGCCTTACCGAGAAGCAGAAGGCCATGTATGCCGAGCGAGCAGACAAGCAGATGGTTCGCATGGATGAGCAAACCAACCGGATGCTTAACAATGCCCGAGCTGAAGCCTTAGCTCAAGGCAAGCAGGCCATGCAACGCACCGAGCAGGAGCGTATTGTCTCTCGTCGTGAGTCGTTCATTGAGGCCTTCAAGACTCAGGCTGAGGCAAAGGCTGAAGCTAAGAAATATCTTGAAGAAGAAGCTTCCGCAGAACGCAAAAAGCTTGCAGCACAGCGTGAGTCTGACACAGCAGCCCGCCAAGAGTCCAAAAAGAAACAGGCGCAATCTATTGAGGAGCGTAAGCAGGGCTTCAAGGAGGCCTTGACTGAACGCGATACAGCAAAGGCAGAGGCCAAGAAATATTTTGCGGAAGAACGTGCTGCTGAACGCGCAAGGATTGCTCAAGAAAAAGAAGCCGCAGACAAACTTGCCGCAGAAAACAAGGCAAAGCGCAACGCTGCTCTTGAAGACCGCAGGCTTGGGTTTGAAGAACTTCTAAAAGAGAAAGCCAAGTCTGAGCGCGAGTATCAACGTGACCTTAAGAAGAACCTTGATCGCTCAGAAAAAGCTCAGAAGTTCCATGCCGAGGAACGTGCAGCTCGTGCTGCGGAAAATGCCAAACTGGCCGAGAAGGAAGCTCTGCGTGTCAAGCTCCGCACCATTGAGAACGAGAAGCATGTCAGAGCCATGGAGGAACTTCTCAAGGCACATGACACTGCGTCTCTTGGCGAAACAACAGCCAAAGGAACAGAAGTTGTAGACGCAAAGATTCCGCACAACATCAGAATCATCATCACTCCAGCCCGCAGGTTCCGTGTGTATATGCCTACTGGATCACTAGTTGGAGTAAGTGACACTTACAAAGAAGCCCTCAAAACAGCACAACGCAATGCCCCTAAAAAAGTCTCCGTCCGATAAGGCTTTCACCTCGAATTTGAAAGCAGAACTGCAAGCAGGCAAGCCGCAGAAGCAAGCTCTTGCCATTGCGTATAGCGTTCAGAAAGAAGCTGCTAAGAAAGAGAGCGCAACTAAAATGAAAAAATAACTTGCTGTTTCTGCTTAAAAGTTCTGTCTTGTTGCAACGGCACACGCCGCCCAATACCAACAAACATGAAAACAGCAAAAATAGCACAGTTAGCAGACCTCGCAGACGGACAGCTCATCGGCGAGATGACCTTCAAAATCAAGAAGGCGTTTCCAGCCAGAACAGGCGAAGGTCAGTATGGCCCTTGGAGCGTACAGAACGCAATCGTGGTTGATGACACTGGAGAGATCCGCGCCAGCTTCTGGGGTGATGGTAGTGAGCCATTGCGTGGCCTTGAAGGGCACAACGTGCAGGTCAAGTCCGTTGCAGGCAAGCGTGGGCTTACCGGCCTGTCTGCCAAGGCCAATAAGAAGGACAGCACAATTGAACTGGATGTAAAAGCATCTGCTGCCATTCGTTCGCTCACTCAAGATCCTGGCAGTACAATTCCAGTGACTCACGCTCCTGCAACTGTTGTTCCAAAGAACCCACAGGTTGCCATTGATCGCATCAAGCAGTCTGCTGCGCTGTATGAGACATGCCTGAATCAAGCAAGCAAGCTCAAGGAAGGACACGATCTTTCCGATGAGCACTTCCAAGCCATCTGCGCCTCACTGTACATCAGTGCAGACCGTGCAGGTTTGTCTGCCTGCTTTCCTATAGAGGCTCCTGCTGCAACTCCTGCTGCACCCAAGGATGAATTTGAAGCCGAGGCAGGCTGGTAATGAAAGTGCTAGCTGCAATTGTGGTGGTTTTACTACTGCTATTCATGCTGGCATTTGATGACCACCATCACGACAACTACTAATGAATCAACGGCAAAAGGGAGCACGAGGAGAACGTATGTGGCGTGATGAGTTGCGTGCGGCTGGCTTCACCGCAAGGCGGGGCCAGCAGTTCGCAGGTGGCACAGACAGTCCTGATGTCATCTGCGAGGAGCTAAAAAACCTTCATATGGAGGTGAAGTTCGTAGAGGCTCTCAACCTTCAGAAGGCTACAGAACAGGCCATCAGAGATGCTGGCCCTCGCAAGGAATGGATGGTTGCACATAAACGCAATCACACTCCTTGGCTTGTGACAATGAGCAGCGAGCTGTTCTTCAAACTTCTCAAGGACGGCATGGATTGCCTTCCGAAATAATTACAACTTAGCAGGGGCGCGACTGTGGCAACGCGCACTTTAATGATATATGAGAAAACGAGTACCTAAATTTAAATATACAAGATCAGATGTTGAGAGTGTTGAGTTAATCAATAAACTCCCAAAGGCACATCGGCCTATTGTAGGAAGAATTGTTTGGTGGGATGGCTTTGGTCATCGCTTGGTAAGTAAAAGATCAACAGCATTTGATCATTGGTTAGTCTATGCTCCGGAACCCGAGCATGTATGGCAAGAGGTTGTGCAATCCCTTGTAAAGATGGGATACCCTGAAGACATCGCCACCCGGAAGATGCGTCCCAAGCTTCAACAACCAAAGAATGCTGATTTACAGAAGGGAGCTGCCAATGCGAATTGAAGCGTCTTTGCTTATCGAGGGAGGCCCGAGCTTTAACGCAGCCATTTCCTGCGAGAAAAACATGCTGTTCGCTGTGGTCATACCGGAAGGTGTAGACATCCGTGTAGAAAGGGCAATAGCGCGCTCACAAACAGGGGATGAGGTTTTGCTTGATACTCGTCTTTCCAAGAATCCGACAATAGATAGAAAGGATGATGGGGATTGTGAGGGGGAGAAAGAGGGAGTAGGTAGGATAGGGGGTGTGGGGGAAAGGAAGGACGAGGGAGATGAGGGGGAGGAAAGGGGAAGAAACCTAGACCTATCCTCCATGCAATTTCCCTGCATCGACGGTACTGACTGGCAGTGCGATTCGGAAACAGTTGTTGGCCTGGTTATGGCCTACGGAGAGACTGCCGTGAGAGCTGCCTTTCCAAAAGCAAGGATGTGGCTGATAGCTAACCCTGAGCGCAGGAAGACCCAAAAGGGAATGCTTCGCTTCCTTAATAGATGGCTGGCAACCCCTTCAACGCCAGGCTACATGCACAACTCTAACTCACTTACAAGAAATGTCACAAGCACAGCAAAAATTGTCAAAGGCCGCCCAACGATTCAAGGGTGGTGAACCCATGCTTCCAGCAACGGCAGCAGTGCCTACAGCTACGGAAGCAGAGCGCGGGGTTGCGAGTATAGCGCTTAACCATCCAGCACGATTTGTAGCGTTATGTGCTGATGAGATTTTTGATATTAACGATATCTTTAATCCAACAGCAAAACGCATATGCCAAACTGTATTTGAGTTATCTGCTACAAACAGCACTTGCGACATTCGTGTTGTATTTGAAAAGTGCCGTGAGCATTTGCCTGATTTTCAGTTTCACGAATTGAGTGATATTTATACATTGTGTGGCGTATTTTCAGCGCTTCCAGAGTTTATAAAAATCGTATGTTCTACTGCGCGGAGGCGGGCGCTTCAGCAGATGCTTACACAAGCGTCTCACGACATTGGGTCGGCAGACATTGATACGGCTGAGCTGGTAGCTGGAGTTGCTATGCAAGCTGAAGAGATTGGCAGGAAAATGAGTCCGCCAAAGCAAATGGACACCAAGTCCATGCTGCTTGATGCCATTGGCCGCTATGAGCGCGGGCAGGACAAATCAAATATTATCAAGACAGGATACCCAAATCTGGACAACATCACGCCAATCCGTGCAGGTGACTTCCTTGTCATCGGCGGAGAAACCAAAGCTGGCAAGACCATGCTGGCGCTCAACATCATCGCAAATCTAATTATTGAAAATGAACCTAGTAAATCTGACAGCACACACAATTAACGTACAGGGACTGCAGCCCATTGAAACCAGTGGCTACATTGCTCGGGTGCATACCAACCTGCATCAAGACGGAGAGGTCAACGGAGTGCCTATCTTCGTGCGCTCTGGAGAGACTGTAGTCAACCTGCCGCAGCCAAAGGAAGGGGTCATGTTTATTGTTACCAGCTACGTCCGTGAGGCCTTGCCTGAGCGCAAGGATCTCCTGAGTCCCACTAAGTTTACTCGCGACAAGAGTGGCACAGTCATCGGTTGTGCAGCCTTCGAGATCAACAAATGAAATACATCGACGTTGGCTTAATCGGGCTTGCTGGCTCTGGAAAAGACACTGCTGCTGCTGCTTTACTTGCCGTTGGCTGGCGCAGAATGGCGTTTGCTGACAGGCTTAAATCTTTGGCAATGGCATTTGGATGGGATGGGTACAAAGACCCGAAGGGACGAAGGCTTTTGCAAGACCTGGGCATGGCAGCTAGAAACTACAATCAGGATTTTTGGATCACGAATGCAGAAGCGCACATAGATAACATTTGTCAGCACCATTGCTGGAAAGTGCCCTATGTCTGGACGGATGTGCGTTTCCAAAATGAAGCAGACTTTGTGCGCAAGCGCAGGGGAATTATCATCCGGATTAAGCGGCCAGAACAAATTTCTTCAGATCAGCATGAATCAGAGCTAAACCAGTTTGATGTTCGTGCCGATTATGAGGTGGTCAACGGAGGCACCATTGAAGACCTCCATGCTAAAATACTAGAAATACTGAAATGAGAACTGAAATCGTAAACAACTTATCCTTCGAGAATTACAGAGCATCTGAAGGCTTGAGCAAGCACGCGCTAGATACCTTTGCTGTGGCTCCAGCCATGTACCTGCACAAGCAAGCCAACCACACCTCGCCCTCACGAGCGATGGTGATGGGCACTCTCATCCATGCTGCGGCACTTGAAGGTGAAATCCTGTACGCTGCTGGCCCAAAGGTGGATAGGCGCACCAAGGCTGGAAAGGAAGAGTGGGAAAACTTCTGTATTGAGAATGCCGGTAAAGAAATCGTCACCCAGGAAGAGGCCGAAATTATTGTAGGTGTACGGAAGGCTGTACAGCCGCTGCTTGAGAGACACTGCAAAGGCAGTAAGCTCGTGGAGCAGTCCATGTATTGGGAACGCGGCGGCGTGCAATGCAAAGGCAGGCCTGATCTCATCTGCACGATCAATGGTGAACCTGCGATTGTGGATCTCAAGACTACTCAGGATATCACGTCCTTTGACAAAAAGTTCTACCACTTCAAGTACGACATTCAGGCTGCTTGGTATGCCCATGGAGCAGGCAAGGTTCTGGGAGTGTTCCCTGAGTTTTACTTCCTTGTCGTAGACACCGAGGCTCCCTATCTATCGCAGCTCATCCACACGAGTGACCGCGTGATGGAGCAGGCTGACATGCGCATTGATGACCTGCTCGTCAAATACGCCCAGTGCCAGGTCACTGGCAACTTCACAGAAGGCCTTCCTGAACTTCGCTCCATATGAGACTGCATTGTGTTATCCGCCGCAGCACTGTGCTTAACGACAGCCTGAAGCTGCCCAGGCCGAAAATCGTTAACAAGGTTGTACTGATTGGGAGTAAGGAAGAGTGTGAGCAAAAATTAGATCAAGAATTCCTAAAGCCCGAGAACAGATCAACCGAAGACATACAGGTAGACCTAATGATGCAGATCTACAAAAACCAAAAAGACAATACATCCTACAGACCACACAAATGAACTGGATACGCACCTACCGCTGCACCGCTGATTACCGGCCATACCTGCACTGGCTCATCGAGGCCGAGTCGCCATGTGTGGCCAGACTGGCACTGGCGCAGATGCTGGGCATTCCGTACGAGCAGACGGAGGCGCAAGCAGAATGACACACACAGTATCAGACGCCACCCTGCGGCAGATTCGCATAGCACTGGCAGCAATGCTATGCGCTGACGAGGAACACTGTCCGACACTGCGAGAGGCGCGGTTGCTTTGCGTGGAGGCGATGCGCTTAATAAACACAGAATTAAACACGAAAAACGCTGATGCGTTTAAACCAACAGAGTAAAATTGAACATGAATACACCAACGGACATAATAATATCGGCACTGCGTATTTTGGTTAATGACATACAGTCGCCGGATGGCGTGCCTAATGCCTGTGTGGCTCAAGCCGCCGACAGGCTGGAGGAGTTGCAACAAAAATGCAATATTCACTACGAGACGATCTGCGATCTTACCAAAGAACGCAACGAAGCCCGCGCTGAGGTGGAGCGTGTCAAAAAACAAATAGAGGACGAGACGGCTTACTCTGTAACAATTCAGAGCCAAATGGAGAAAATAAAGCGGTCATTACGAGATTCAATTGAAACACGCAATAAAAACTTTGAAAAGCTAAACGAAGCCCGCGCTGAGGTAGAGCGATTAAAAAAGCAATTAGGTGAACGCACCGAAATGGTGCACGCTGACGAATTAAGCACTCAGATGCTAAAGCTAATTTCTGATATGAATGCAGCCAACGCACCACAGGTCCGCCCAGAACCATCGCGGCTAGAGATCGCGGCCATGATTTATGCTGGGATTGAACATATAGATGACGACGATGCGCTTAAAGCAGCAGACAAACTCATCGCAGCAGCAGCAAGGGGGGGCGAAATGAGATTTAATCTTAAAGAACTACGCGAAGCAGCATTGCCGCTCATGGAGTGGCTTGCCGAAAATTGTCACCCTCATTGCACGATAATTGTAGATAGTGAGCACATTGAGTTAGTGGAAGGGCTTGCGACTGTACGCAGGCAAAAGAAAGATAAGGAGGAGGACAAATGAACAAAGTCATAATATCAAAAAAAGAATTTATTAGTTTGGTAAATCGCATCACAAAATTAGAAGTAGCATTAATTCAGATAGCAACAGGCGATGGATGCAATAAGACCGCAATAAAAACAGCAGAAGAATCGCTGAAAATTAACGTGGACTCTTTGGTAATTGGATCAACTAACAAGAAATCCTTGCCGCCTGAAACGCGCATTAGTGTAAACGGGAAAACGTTTTTGCTTAAAGATATAGACAAGGAAATGACAGTATGACCGACGAACAGATCAACGCGGCAGTTGCAAAAGCAAGTGGATGGAGCAAAGAGGAAGGCTTTTATGTGTGGCACAGCAATGGCATTGACCGTACTTGCTGGGAACTATGGGATTGGTGCAACGACCTTAATGCTATGCACGAGGCCGAGGCAACGCTAACCGAGGATCAACTATGTCGCATGGCTCGAAATATCGAACGCAACGACGAACAGTGGTATTTTCGAGCAACAGCCCGCCAACGCGCAGAGGCGTTTCTGCGCACGCTGGGCAAGTGGGAGGAGGCAAAATGAACAAGGGAATCTTAATTTGCTCGCTTGAAATGCCTGCCCCGCAGGTCATCGACAGGCTTGTAGCCCGCCTTGGGCGCGTATGTATGCGCAGCCTTGAGGAGGGTGTAAAGACCTCCCATGACATTAATGGAGTGATGATGGCTACCCAAGCCATCTCAAAAGCAAATGTAATAATCAGAGATGATTTGCACAATATTGCCTCTATTTCAGCCACAGCACGAGCCATGGCAAAGTCTGCAATCGGACTCGGAGTCCTGTTTGTGGATTACATCCAGCTTGTGCGCTGCGACCTCGGGAAGGACTTCTCACGGGAGCGTGAGGTGGCCGAGGTTAGCAGGACACTGCGTCTCCTTGCCATGGAGCTGAAGTGCCTAGTCATAGGCATCACTCAGCTCAATGAGCAGGGCAAGGCCAGAGAAAGCCGTGCAATCGGCCAGGATGCAACGTGCGTCATGGTTGTAAAACACGACGAAGATGATCCGGAGGTCAGGACTGTGACGATACCCATCCAGCGGTCAGGGCCATGCGGGGTGAAGACAGAGCTAAAATTCAACGGAAGAACTGCAACATTCTCACAATGAAAATACAAAACTGCATCATTTGTGATGCGCTCGTGCCTGAGCTAGAGCGTCAGATAGACAGGGCAAATTGGAAATTGGAAAAGGCCATGAAACTGCTGTCAGTGGCCATAGACGAAGGAAGGACATGGAGCCAGCAAGATAGGCTGGACTTTATGAAAGAAGTAGCAGACCTAAAAAAATACATACAATGAAGAAATATTACTCAAAAAAAGAAGTAGCAAAACGCTGGAATTGCCATCCTACAACCATTGATTTCAGAGTAAAAAGGGGAGATTTGAAGCCAGAAATTGTGAAAAATAGAAAAAAATTCCACATTGACGATATTGTACTACTAGAGACTGTGGATCCGGTGCGTCCGCGGCCAGGCAGAGCGCCAAGAAAAAAAGCAGAGGCCAGTCAGCCAGTAGAAGTAAAACAACCTACAACAAGTATATTCGCAAAAATCAAAAAATACATTTATGATCGCTTTAGCAAGTAATACATCTTGGTTATTGGACGCAGACAAGGGAGAAGTGCGCATGGTGGAGTACGATGGCACGCTTGAGATGCTGCGTGAGTTGCTCCCGAAAATGGATCTTTTTGACACGATCCGATTGGACAGAAACAACATCATATTTGTGGATGATGAGGGACTACTGAAACCATTTCCACAGAATGGATTTGGGATTTGCTACAAGGACAAGGCTCCGTTTCCTGTTGTTGGCTCCTGTTTAATCACAGGAGATGATGGTTGTGGCGGGCATTGTGCGGTATCATTTGATCCGTCAGATATTCAGATCACAAAGATTTCATTTCATGGAGAAGAAGAAAAAGAAGGCTAGGTCAAAGTACAAAAGCCCTGAATCTCGTGCTCGCCAGCTTGCTGGCCTGCGCGGGGTCAAGGTGGAGAATTACGTAGTAGGAATCACTATGGAAAAAACTCACAACAAGGGTTTATTTGCTTCTGTGCCAGAAGAAAAGCGCAAGGAGATCTTTGATCTGTATTGCCAGGGACTATCCTGCCGAGCAATTGAGGAGAAGACAGGATTCTCAAGGCAAACCATTGACGACATCAAGCGGCACTACCTTGACCATGATTCCCAGTTTCGGGATACCATGTTCAAGCAGAACATCCGCGAGAAGCTGCAGAAGGTAGCAGATCTGACTGCTGACAGGGTAGTGGAGCTTGCTCCAGAGCTGCAGGGCAGGGATGCCGTGTTTGCGCTCAATACAGCGGTGGAAAAGCTGCTTGAGTTAGACAAGAGCAAGACATCTGAGGTGGCGCACCAGCACTTGCACCTGCACGCACCCTCGGATATTAGCTCTGCTTTCCTTGAGGCCATGAAAGCCAAGAAACAAATTGGAGTATGACCAAATCAGAAATAGCAAAACACGCAATAAAAATTGTTGAGTTTGTTGATGAGTGTAAGCAAGACATGGCCTGCTTTGAGTTAGTCTTCAACGGAGGCAACAAAGACGGAAGAATCGCAAAAGTAATAATCCTAATAGAAAATGAGAACACAGAGATGGAACAAACTGAAAGTTGACAGCATAAAGATCAATTGGAAGCACAGCCATTGGTCAATCAAATGCAGGGCAGATTGGGCTGGAGCCAGCGTATGGGAGTTCCCATGAGAGATAGCACTAGACGGAAACATCATTGCCTACACGACAGGAGATGCAATGAGTGTGCTGGAAGAAATCAAAACACAAAGAGAGAAAGAAGAAAATGACAATTAATGAGTTTTGCGAACAGTATTCAGAGGAGCCAATCATAGTGGCGGATGGTTTTGACTCGGCATTCATGGGAATCGCTAATGTTAATGGTCACAATGTAGCCGTGTACGACGAGCTGAAGTGCATTAGGTCACTGCGAAAGGATGGCATGTCCGGATCGGAAGCGCGGGAGTATTTTGACTTCTATGTAGCTGGCTCAAACATTGGAGAGAAAACTCCAATTTATGTGACCAAATACAGGAAGCCAAAACTTGACAAGTAACAACCAACATTCAAAATCGAAAATCCCAATTAAGGGAATCAAAATCGAAAATCGCACATATGGAAACTAAAGCACCACGTAAGAAGAAGCAGTCACCCGAGCACATTGCCAACTTGAAGCAGTTGATCTCGGTGGCACTCAAGCAAAGCTGGACAGCACAGATTGCCAGAGAGCGTCTGGAGGCATCCACGCGGAAGCACTTGTCACAGGCCGAGGAGCATACCAAGAAAGCCGCTCTGGCTTGGGAAGCTGTCTCTGTAGCTGCTTCACAAGTGCAGCTTAAATACGCCGCAAGCGTGTAAACAAATTTGGTTGGCACCAAGGGGAACCCGATCTGGCTTAGGCTGGGTCGGGTTTTTGTTTTCTGAAATCCAAAATCCAAAATCCAAAATGCGAAATACAAAATCCAAAATGCGGATATAAGGCCCAGGCCCAGGCAGACCGAGGCCATCAGGGCCGCGCTGCCGTCCGGTCGGCTGGAGCCGCTTGGCTGACCGGCAGGCTGGGTCAGGCCGGAACACAGGGCAGACCTTTGGCTTGAGTGAATACGTTGCCGGTGCGTCATGGCGAATACACCAGCCGGTCGGCGGCCGGGCGTGCTTTGATTTCTTTTTTCAGAAAAGGTTGCTTACTTTTTGCAGATAGCGTAGAAAGCGGATGGGCAATGGTGCCCAACTAACAAACTAGACAAACAAAAATGAGAATAGAAACACTAGCAGTGAATGCCGCAAATGCCTTGGAACGTTCGATTTGCTCCGCTCCAATAGAGCAGAGAATCAGCTTGAGAACACGTCTTGAGCGCGTCGTTGATCGCTTTGAGCTAATGCACACGGAGGAAAGGGGATACATGCCCTCGGACCAGGTTAGATGGTCTGATATTCTGGACAGATATTTAGCGGAGGAAGACGCTTACGAATGTGAACACTGTAGCGGCGTCACTATAAGCCGCAACCTATCAGGCGTTTACGTTAGGAGATTGCGCGGAGGATCCCATCAAGACGAGTGGTGCGAAACGTGTCGCCAGAATGACTCTACAATCTGCGTAAATTGCCATGTATGTTGGCGTGACAGCGATTTAGAGAGGGACGATACCGGAGAGGCCTATTGTGCCTCCTGCTTTCAGGAGCACGAGGAAGAAGAAGAAGACAATACAGAATCACTACCGTCTTACCACGCTGGATATCGTGCCCCGTTGCCTATTGATTACATGCGGCCATTATACAGCGCTGAGCTAGAGGCGGAGGCAGGCGACCGAGACGGTCTTGTTTGTGCTCTGAGGACGCTAGCTAGCCAACAGTCCCCACGCTGGCTTGGATGGGAGAGAGACGGCAGCCTCAATGACAACACTGGCGTCGAACTGCTTGTATCTATGCTGCCGAGCCTGAATGCTCTCAAGAATGCTCTGCAAAGTCTTACGCCTATCGTGCGTAAATACGGTGGAACCTCTTGGGACAACGGCAGGTGCGGGCTGCACATAAATTCAAACTGTTTGCACTGGAGCAAAGTACGAAAGGCGCGATTGCTCTACCTAGTGCACAAGCTCCGCCCGCTATTGGAGGAGATCAGCGGCAGGAAAAACGCCCATTGGTGCCTATGGCCTGACGTGGCGATGGTTAGGCCTCGATACGACAGCCTGTGGACGCGCGGCGCTTTGTCCAGGTGGGGTCAAGGTGAGCTAGGAAAATATCTTTGTGTACGCATGGACAGCCAAAGAATTGAATGGCGTATGTTTAGGGGAACCCTAAGAGCCTCTCGGATAGCGCTTTATTGCGCAACGGTGGCCTATTTAGAAGACGCCTCTGGCCGGACGGTTCACGACCGTCTGCCCGAAATAACTTGCGGCCTTAAATCCCTCGCTTCCTCCCTTGGGTTCTCAATTTAACCTTAACAAACAAAACACATTATGTGCCTATTAGTAGCAAGAAAACAAGGTTCAAATTGGCTTCCATCTAAGGAAGAATTTGACAACGCATGGAGCAGCAACCCTCATGGGTTTGGGTTTGCTTATCACGATGATAAACAAGGGTTGATGCAATATAAGACCTTAGAAAAAGAGTTGGCTTGGCAAGTGGTTCAGGAGCTTCCCACCGGCAGGCCCGCTATTCTCCACTGGAGACTAGCAACTCACGGCAGCAAAACCGTTGCTAATTGTCACCCATTCGCATTTCGCCCCTCCGGTGGTGACCTTTGGATCGGTGCGCACAATGGCATCCTAGGTGCTCAACGGTGCGTAGGTGACAAAACAGACAGTGAATCGTTCATGTTAGGATTAAAGCGCGTCCGGCTCCCTGAAATCGAGAAACAGATTTCACGCTTAGGTTATGGCAAAATGGCGTTTTTAAGCGCCAAGGGAGCCCTGCTGATTGCGAATGAAACGCAGGGCAAATGGCGCGTCACTGGCGAGGTTTGGGAATCCAACAACGGCATGGATGATTTATGGCCGGTTTACGATGGCGGATGGCAACCTACTCGGCGTAGCTGGCGAGGCGAGACATGGGAGCGGCTCCGGTGCGGATGGTGCCATGAGACGGCCCGAGTTGAGTGGCTGGATCAGGATGGTGACCCTGTTTGTGCCTATTGTAAGGCGGATTCTGAGAACGAAATTGAATCGGAGGTGCTCAAATGAAGGTTGTGCTGATATCTCTATGGGTGATCGTGTTTCCGGTCGTGGGAACACTGGCCATAGGCTGGCTGCTAGGGTGGATTGACCTAGATAGATAGACAAGCGGGACAGGAAGCGACTAGGGCGGGCTCGGGGTAACTCGGGACTGCCCTTTTTGCTGTCGCGATTGCTCGCGAGGTGGAGCGGCTCCGGTGCGGATGACCAGGGCGAAAGGCGGACTGTAACAGCTAGAGGGTGGAGGGTGGAGGGTGGATGCGTCGAGGCGTCCAAACACTCTCTTGGCTGCGACTATTGTCTCACTGTTTGGCCAAGTCCACGCACGCGCGTGAGACGGGGGGAGGGGGTCGACCGAGTTTGGCGGGGAAGATGCGCGACGAATCCACCCATCCAGATACCACAAAAACAAGTGCCGATCTCTCTGACGAGAGTCACAGTGGCACAGTGTACAATTATTATACACTTGCCCGTTTGACGTGGCTCGTATTAGTTTTCGCAGAAATGAAGACTGATTTTTGTTACACGCAAGCAGAGTTGGACGCAGCAGCAGGGCACCCTGTCAGCATTGGAGATCGTGTGGAGGGACTGGACTGGGAGCGCAGGACACAGGGTAGAGGTACCAAGGTTTGGTGGCACAAGAGCGCTTACGAGGCGTTTAAGGCGCAGGCTGGCCCAATCCAGGTTCCGCAGGAACAGCCAGAGTCACAGCCAGAGTCTGAAGTTCAGCAGCAAAAGATTGTCAGGATTTACCCGAACTTCAAGTGGGTGGAGACGAATAAGGGCCGCGTCTGGGTAGGGCTGAAGGGCGCTAATCTGAAGCGTGGTCAAATTATTGCAGTACAGTTTGGTAAGCTCTACCTCGGTAAGGTTGGGTTTAAACGCTAGTTTAAAGGAGTAGGAGCACTCTGAGTTGGCCGTCTGCTTCGCAGACTCTCGGAGCTAAAGCTCCTCACTCACTGTAGTATTTCTTTTGAGTTATTAACTCAAGGGAAGAGCATCAATCCGGAACGAATGAACCCGAGTGAGCATAGTACCCCCAAGACTCAGCATTACTGCCTATATCTTGAGATGTACTACATGCTTAAGAGCAACGATCCGTATACGTTGTCACCTTCGTGTCGCATTCACAGTGCTGGCCCATAGCTACCCGTTCAACCTGGCCTTATCCTCTATCGTGGGAGACTGTGCAGTACTGACAGATTCTTGAACACCTGTCATTTTTAATCTAGGCCCAGAGGGATACCTAGAACTATGTCTTCAGTAGCGAGTCCTTCTTTCAGGTGATATCTCGGTACCTACACGGCAGATCTATCGTTGACCTGCGCGAGTAAAGTGCCACATTGGAAATGTCATGTCAACACCGACCGATAAATTAATCGAGAAAATCCTAAAATTTCAGCTTAAGGAGCATCCTTTTCTTCCCAGCCCTACAACGGAAGAGCGGCTGACAATGTGCAACAATATTGGCCCGGAGGAGACGTACAAACTTTTGCTGGTACGTGAGCATCGGGCCAAGGCCGAAGAGGAAGATCCTTACCGCTATGGAATCGAGCTGGAAAGCTGGCCTACCGCAGACAAAATGCTCAACAAATTCAATGAAACTCTCATCCTGGGAGGCAACCGGTCAGGAAAGACTAACTACGCAGCAAAACGTGCTGCCCAGGTCTTTGTAGGTCACGACATCAACAATGACTCCCCTGAGTGGGTCAGGGAACGGCAGAAAAAGCGCGGCATGAACATTTGGTGCTTTCATAGCAACAACATGAACAGCATCGCCATGCAGCAGAGCGTTTTTTACAATTACCTTCCAAGGGAACTAAAGGACGCAAAACGCAACAGTCACACTCAATTGAGTTGGACTCAGAAAAACGGTTTTACAGATAACACTGCCGTTTACATGAAAAACCAGATTTGGTTTCTTAATTACGAGCAAAAGATCACTGTCATTGAAGGTGGTGAAGTTGATTTTATTTGGTGTGACGAGTTGATCCCCAAAGATTGGCTGGAGACGATTCGCTACCGCTTGGTTACCAGAAACGGGAAACTGCTAGTCACGTTTACGCCGGTACAAGGCTACACTCCTGTTGTTAAGGAGTACGTTTCCGGCTCCAAGGTGACGTCTTGGAAGGAATCTGAGCTGCTTCAGGGCCAGAACATAATTGGCGTGCCAAAGGGACATATGCCGTACACTGCCGAGCATCCCATGGGCAGGCATGGTGTAGTCTGGTTTCACTCCAAGCTGAACCCATACAACAACTGGGATCGCATGAAGAGTGAGCTTAAGGGACGCTCCACCTATGACATCAAGATCCGCGCTTACGGATGGGCAGAGCAGACAGCAGGCAGCCAGTTTCCGATGTTTGGTGAGCACAACGTATTTCAGGGTGACATCGACACTATTTGCCCGTCAGGGACAAACTACATGGTCGCTGACCCTGCCGGAGCGCGAAACTGGTTTATGCTTTGGGCTAGAGTAGACGAGGAAGGTATCATCTGGGTCTACAGGGAGTGGCCCGACAGGTCATATGGCGAGTGGGCAATGCCAGGTGAAAAAGCGGACGGCAAACCAGGCCCAGCACAGAAAGCTGGAGCAGGAAGAGGCATTGACGAGTATACCAATCTGATCTGGGCACTGGAAACAGAGCGTCGAGACGCAAACAGGGAAGAAATTGAAGAACGATACATTGACCCTAGAAGCGCAGGCACACAATCTATCACCAACGATGGGGGTGTCACACTTCTTGACCTGCTCAGTCAGGCTGAAAACGCACTTTATTTCACTCCAGCAGTATCCGTAAACGTGGAAGAACGTGTGTTAATTATCAATGATTTGCTCAGTTGGAATAGAGAAGAAGCAATGGAAAAAGGTGTAAACCACCCAAAACTTATGATACATGAAGACTGTCAGAATCTTATATTTAGCATGACAGAGTGGACTGGACTTGATGGCCAAAAGGGCGCCAGCAAAGACCCTATTGATGCTTTAGGTTACATGGTTGTGATGCAGCCAAAGCACATAAATAGTGAAAAGTGGAAAAAGCACTGGCAATCTGCAGCAAAGTGTGGGACTTATTAATTAAACGATTATGCCCAATACTAAGACAGACCCATTGGCATTTGCCTCGGCCAATCCGCATGTTGGAGATTTGCTAAGCGAATACAATCGTGCAATGGTCAATTCCAGTCAGGGCAATCTCGTTACAAAATTTGATAATATCCGTTTTGCTCGCTGGACTGGACAGACAGATGACGGCAAGAAACACAGCGAAAACCGTCCTGAAAACAGTCCCGCTTGGCCTTTTGAGGGTGCTTCTGACGTTCGCAATCGTTTGATCGACTCAAGCTGCAACGAGTTAACCTACCTACTCACAGGAGCTTTTGAGAAGGCCGAAATCCGTTCTGCAGGTACAGAACTGACCGACATGCCACTGTCCAGCATCGGCACAACGCTGCTCAAGTGGATTCGTGACAGTAAAATGTCTCAGCAGCTCCGCAAAGAGGCAGAATTGGGCGCTCAGTACGCCTTGCAGTATGGTTGGAGCGCGTTCTTTGTAGGCTGGCAGCAGAACATCTCTAAGCGTTCTCAGCCGATCTCCATGCAGGAGATCATGCAGATGGCCCAGCAATCTGGCAGCGAAACGCTGATGCAGTTGCCACAGATGATTATGCAACAGCCTGAAATGGCTGCTGATATCATCCAGACTGCCATTCCGAACGCCACAAAGTCAGAGGCAAAACGGATGGTTAAGGAACTGGCAGAGACAGGCCAGACCACTTACGACGAAGAATATGTCAGCAAAAACCTTCCTGAAGTCGTTGCTCTCAAGCCTTGGGATGAGATTATCTTTCCGCCAGAGGCAGCAGACCTCCAGCGGGCGCGTGTTATTTTCCGTAGGACTTGGATGTCTGAAGTTGAGTTGCGTGAAAAAATCGCGACCGAAGGCTGGAACGCAGACTGGGTAGACCTCGCCCTGCAACAGCTCGGCAAAAGCAGCACGTTTTACAACATTAACCTGCTGCCTACGACCACGATGCTAGCCTACAATGGCACAAATTACAGCAACATGGTGGAGGTAGTCTATTGCTACACCAAAAGCATGGATGGGGACGCCCCCGCCATCTTCTACACTGTGATTTGCCCGCAGGCAGCCAGCAACATGCCCAGGTTCACTGACTCTTGGGCCATTCACGAGCGGCTTGATTACGCACATGGAGAATACCCTTTTGTTGAGTTTAGACGTGAACAGCTTCGTCGTGCTGTGGTCGATACTCGCGGCATTCCTGAACTTGCGGCGACTGATCAGGATGAGATCAAAGCCCAGCACGACTCGATCCGTGACCACACTGCGTTCTCCACGCTTCCTCCGATCAAGGTGGTAAAGCGTATCGGCACGATCAACAAGATTGGCCCTGGAGTTGCGCTTCCTGTGACAAATCAGAACGACTACACGTTCATGGATCCACCTGCGCGTGAACCCACTGTAGCGTTTAATCTAATTAACCGTGTTGAAGCAAATCACGCTGCTTACTTTGGCACTATCAACGTTGCCGTTGCACCACTTAAGACGCAGTTGATTCAGCAGGCACTAGTGAACTCATGGCTAACAACATGGCGTTCCGTGTTCCGACAAATGTTCTCGTTGTGCTGCCAGTACATGTCTCCAGAAGAGATTCAGCGCATTACTGGAGGCGTGTTGCCTCATAACTTGTCAGATATACACAACGAATTTGACATTAACGTTCGGTTTGACGTGGCTAATTTGGACAGGGAATACGTTTCACAGAAAATCCAGTTCCTTACGCAGATCTCACAACTTGACGTTGGTGGAGTGCTAAACCGGAATCGCCTCACAGAGATGATGATCCAGGCTATCGCTCCAGAGATGGCATCTGAGCTGATTATGAATCCGCAGCAGGCTTCCCAGAAGATGTACAAAGACGTGCAGTCTGACATCGGGAACATGCTATTGGGCAACGAGGCCATCTACCAAGAAAACGATCCGGCTGCTCAGACAAAGTTGCAGTATGCACAGCAGATCCTGCAGTCAAACCAAAAGGCGCAGGCTGCTTTGCAGCAGGATCAGAACTTTCAGGCGTTGTTCCAGAACTACGTTAAGAGTCTGCAAATGTCGATAACGCAGCATCAAAACGCTCAAATTGGGCGCATTGGCGTTAATCCAGTTCAGCCTCAACCAGGACAACAATGACAGACGACCAGCGTAACGCTTTTGGTTTTACGGGAAAGAATGTTTTATGGGATCAAATCCTTAAAGCCATTCAGGAAAGCCAGGAAACCCTTTGGATGCACGCAATTAGCGGCAACGTAAAGGGCGAAGATCGCACTCATGCTTGCGGACAAGCTGATGGTGCTAATATGATATTTTCAATGTTAATAGCATTAAGACAACAAGCCAGATTATTAAATGGTTTGACTTCTGAAGAAGATTTGTAATAAATACAAACAACGGGCCTTCCAGCGTTACTGGATTGATTAAATAAAGGGTCTTGCAACCTTAACTGCATGAACGAAGAAAACACACAGCCTGATTCTGCGGGTCAGGAGGCAGCAAATAATCCCGTTGACAATAAACTCGGTCATTTGGACGTAAACAGTCTTACAGACTTGTTGAAATCCGGCTTCCTTTCCGAGGAGGAAACTGCGCCCGCCAAAGCGGAGCAAGAGGGTACGCCCGAGGAAACCGATACCTCTGAAGAGGATGTCGATCAGTCCGAAGATGCGCCCGATCAATCCGAACCTGAAGTTGACGAAAGTACGTTAAGCAAGGGAGTCCAGAAACGCATCAACAAATTAGTTGCTGCAAAGAAGGCCGCTCAAGCTGAACTAGATGCCCAAAAGACTAGGTTGTCCCAATTAGAGGGAGAACTGCAGTCTGCAAAGGCATCAACTCCGGTACGAAAACCAGACGTTTCAGAATTTGTTGCAACTTTGGACACTCCTAAACGAGTGGAAGAAGAGTACAGCAAAGCATTGGAAGTTATTTTGTGGTGCGAAGACAATGCAGATGGTGGAGTCATTCCATTGCCAAATGGCGATGAGCATGAACTCACTGCAGCAGAAGTTCGAGCCATGAAACGGACGGCCATGAAACGGAAAGAAATCGAACTTCCTCAAAGAATGCAGTACTTGCAGACGCAAGCCGCTGCTGATTCTCAGGTAACTAAAGATTTTCCTTGGTACTCAAACCCTGCAAGCGAGGAATACCAATTCACGCAACAGGTCTTGAGAGAGTTTCCGGAGATTAAACGCCGCCCTGATCACAAGCATGTCCTTGGTCTACTGGCGTTGGGTGCAAAAGCATACAACGACCAAAAGGCAAAGAAAACAGCTCCAGTAATCAAGCGTGCGCAAGTTCAGCCTGGAGTTAAATCTTCTCCTGCACCCAAGCAAGACGGAGACATCGCCACTTTAAAGAGGAATTTCGCAAGAAATTCTTCTGATCAGAAAGGATTGACTGACTTGGTTAAAGCAATGGGGTTTGTGTAAACCCTTTCATTTAGTAACTCATTATTTTTATGGCACTTCTTACTGAACCTAATCTCTCCGGTCGCGGTAAACGCGAAGACCTCGCAGACATGATCGCCCTTGTGGATGCTCGTGACACTCCTTTTGTGTCCATGGCCCGCAAAGGCAGCAAGCCAGGGAATATGAAATTCCAGTGGCAGGCAGACCAGAACCCAACTCCTCAAGTTGGTGGTGTTGTTGACGGCACGGACGTTAGCTCCTACAACAATTATGTTGTTGGTTACCGCAAGCAGCTCGCAAACTATGCGCAGATTTTCCGCCGCACTGTTCGCGTGTCTAAGCTTGCGCAGGATCTGGCTGATGTTGCTGGCGTGCGTGACTCGCTTTCTGACAACGTAGCTAAGGCTATCGTTGGCCTTAAGCGTGACATGGAAGTGACTTTCACCTCCAATCAGCTTGGTCAGATTGATGACGGCACAAACCCTTATCTCACGGCTGGCGTTCAATCTTGGATTGGCGGCGACGACATTGGGACGGGAATCAACATTGGTTCTGGAACCACAGCTCCTTCGTTCATTACGCCTGGTGGCTCGATTGTGTCTGGTTCCAATGCCTCCGCATTGAGCGATGTGACGGTACAGGGTTTACTTAAATCCATCTTTGATGTGACTGGTCAGTACAAGTCCTTTGATTGTATCGTTGGAACGGATCTTAAGCGCGCCTTCACTGGCCTGCTTGGAACGACTGCACTGACGACCACGAGCACTGTTGGTGTGACTGGTGCTGGGGCAACAAAGATCCAGACATTCCAGCGTGACGCTGCTGCTGACACATACATCCAGTCCATGGACGTATTCCAAGGCGATTTCGGTACGGTGCGCTTGCATCCTACCACATTCCTTGGGACGATCTCCAGCAACACTTACACCGCAAAGACTGCTTACGGCCTGGTTCTGGATATGAGCTTAATTGAAGTTCGTTACGGTGGCAACGTGGCCCAGGTCACGGCACTGCCTGACTACGGTGGCGGCCCTGCTCGTTTGATCGAGGCTGTTGCTGGTCTTGTAGTTGGCAACCCGCTCGGCCTTGGCAAGTTCACCTACGCTGCTGCTTAGTAGCCTTCTGAGCGACACCTGCCAGTACGCGATCACGGTTGCGTTTCTAGAAGTGGTGTGACAGCGTGGAGAGACACGCACCATTTTATGATTGAAAGCATTGACCCTTCACTTCATGGACAGCTTGAAAAAGAGCTTCGTTCCGGCTGGCAACGTAATCAAATTCAAGCGGCTGTAGAAGCCCGCAAATTTGGCAAAGAGAACGCTAAAAGACACAAATCCATTGAAGGACTAGGGCAACTCGTAGCTCGTATTCCAACGACAGCTTATCATTTTTGGGGACAAAAACTTGGTTATGGCTGCTGGAATGACAAAGAGTTTATGGATGAATTTTTGCGTGACAATCCAGAGCTTCGAGTCAATAGTGGGGGGACTAAAGAAATTCAAGTTGGTTGGACTCCATCAGCTAAATGAAGACCGTAAAGTTCAGTGACATCTTAACGCAGACATGTCAGCTAATTGGGCTGGACATAGATACACTGAATACAAAGTCGTTCAACGTCATCCGCGACCTTGCAACACGCAGGATGACGCAAATATGGGACAGGGAAGAGTGGCCGGATACACAACGGCACATGAATACGTTCCCTGGATTACCCATTCAAAGCGTTTCGCTTTCAAGCGATGCTATTGCAACTGAAGACGGCTATTTATTGATTACTCAAGATGACTATTTCTTGGCCTGGACGCCTGATTGGAAGTCATATTTAATACTTGATTTAGATCAATCGTTTCCTCCGGTTTATTTAAAAGATTTTTCGGATAATCTGTACAATCTTGGAACAATAGAAACGTCACAAATTACCATTCTTAATCCATTTTACATTGATGGAAAAAATGTTAATGATTTAAACTATGCATTTGCAATTGAAAGCAAAGATAACAATGACGGAAATGGGCCATTTGTTTTTGCTGTAAGTTTTGCGTTTGATCAAAATGAAGACATTCCTTCTGTTTCGTATCCATCTACACAATCTGCAAATCAAAAATTAACAGCAACTCTTGTATTTAATTCAAATAAACAATTTTTAATTAAACTTGATGATGCGGAGCTTCAAGGAATTGAAATTTTTAATAACGATCCAAGGGCAACAACACGCTGCATAAGAGAGAATTTTGTAATTGAAGATTTTGATCACAGGCAATCTTTGTTAAATGTTTTATCTGAAAATTCTTCATTTATAAGAGTTTACAATACTGGAGAAAAGTTTGTCAGATATAGGATACCGGCAACAAGGTTATTTGGAGCTGCATTTGATCCGTTAAAAGCCTACGCGATTGGAGAGCAAGTGTATTACAACGGAGAGTTTTGGAACTGCATTTCAGGCACAACCGCAAACATTCCTCAAAGCTCAAGTCAATATTGGGAAAGCGCTGACATTCCATATCGCTTTAGGGACTTTCTTGTAAACGCAGTTTCTTGTGATTTCTTAAGATCTGAAGCACGTTTTGAAGAAGCCGAGGTACTTAACAACATGTCAGAGGTTGCAATTCAACAGCAGATTGATGTGCTGTTGCGCCAGCAGGGCCAGGTTCAGCGCATGAACATGGCGTACACCTACTAATATGATCACTAAATATTTACGCAAACGGAATCCGCGCACGTCAAACAACTTTGACAAGCCGTCTGCTCGCATCCAAGTTCATGCAAACGGCAGTCAGACTTTTTTGTTTAAAAAAATACAAACTGGCTCTAGTCTTGGAGATATAATAAATACCGAAACAGGATTTCGTCTTACATCAGAACTTTCAGAGCATTTAATTACAGGTTAATATGGCCACAAAACTAATTTCAGAACTTCCTGCTGTATCTAGCTTAACTGGAACTGAGTCTATTCCACTTATGCAAAATGGAATTACGGCTCAAGTTACGCCAAATCAAATTTTAAACGCATTTGCACCATCGTTTTTACCAATTGGTGGTGGCACGCTTTCTGGAGGATTAACTGTAAATGCCGGAGGAGTACAGGTTAATGGAGATTCTGCAATTGCTGGAACAGTATCGCTTGTTGGAAATACCACTGTAACTGGAACACTTAAAGCATCCGGCAACATTTCAGGTAGCGTGCCGCCAAGCACAACAATGACAACTGGATTTGTGCATATTCCAAAAGCTGCTGGCATTCCTACTGGAGTTCCCACAGCAATCACTGGATACGCTCCAATGTATTTGGACACCGCAAATAACAGACTTTACGTTTACAACGGATCTGCATGGAAGTACGCAACGCTTGCTTAATTATTAATTTATGGCCGACATCAAGATTTCTCAACTTCCAGTAGCATCAAGCGTTTCTGATGCTGACATCGTTGTTATTAACCAAGGAGGCTCTACAAAAACTGCTACGCGCTCTTTGATTCGAGGCACGCAGAACGCAGGCACTGTAACTAGCATTACAGCAGGAACTGGCCTTACCGGAGGAACAATCACTGAAAGCGGCACGATTGCGCTTTCATCTCCAGTTGCCGTTTCCAATGGTGGAACTGGAGTGGCCATATCATCTGGCGCAAACTCTGTAGTATTGCGTGATGCAAGTCAGAATATTTCAGTTAATTCTGTAATTGAAAGTTTTTCAACAATTACTGCGTCTGGAACTCAGGTTGTTTTGACTGTAGAATCTGCTCCCAATTATTTAGTGACAGGTTCTGGCGGCCAAACAATCAAACTTCCTGACGCAACAACATTGCAAAATGGCGTTGTTTTTTTGTTTAACAACAACCAAAGCAGCGGAGCAATTAGCGTTAATAACAACTCCAGCACGCTTGTTGCGTCTATTCCATCTGGAGGATTTTCAGCAGTTTCCCTTTTGTCAAATGCTGTTGCTGCTGGGTCTTGGGAGCGTCACGAACAGGCTCCTTCCAATGTAAGCTGGAGCACAAACACACTTGATTACCCTGGCTCAATCACAAGCGCAACATGGAATGGGAATGCTGTTGCAGTCAATCGAGGTGGGACTGGAGCTGCCACTTTAACGGGAATTGTTAAAGGCAATGGAACGGCAACCATGACGGCTGCAACTCCAGGCACGGATTATGTGGTTCCAAGTGGCAACATTACCGGAACAGCAGGAAACATCACTGGAATTGCAGCAATTGCAAACGGTGGTACTGGGGCCACAAGCGCACCAACCGCGCGTACCGCTCTTGGCGCAGCAGCATCTGGCGTAAATACAGACATTACTTCTGTAGCACTTACAACTGGAACAGTGTCTACAACGCCTAGTGCTGCAACAGATATTGCAAACAAAGCTTACGCTGACTCAATTGGGTCTGGAATTAACTTTCATGATGCGGCAGATTACGCAACTCTTGCTGTTCTTTCTCCAGCAGCAACATACAACCAGCCAGGTGGGGCTGGCGTGGGCGTAAATGCGACTCTTACCGGCAGCACAAATGTGCCGCTAGTTGTAGATGGCATTACGGTTGCCACAGGAAAGCGTATTTTGGT
>Ga0209084_1000369_pt1 | contig 41914 bp, 59 predicted proteins | sample C_130820_MF_Meta_FD_187309 | JGI IMG/M metagenome (GOLD analysis project Ga0209084, IMG submission 187309) | Freshwater microbial communities from Lake Croche, Canada to study carbon cycling - C_130820_MF_MetaG (SPAdes) (version 2) | ecosystem: Environmental > Aquatic > Freshwater > Lake... | reverse complement strand
CAAGAACAACGTATCAGTTTCAGAACTTGATGAGCGTGCTAATGCTGCTCGTCTTGCTGCTATCAATGCAGACCCTGCCAAGACAGATGCTCTTATGAAGTTGGGTTATATTGCTACTTCTGCAGACCTGCAAGATTTCTATATGGATGCCAAGATTGGCAAAGAACAACTTGACCTTAACCGTAACACTGGTACATTTGTAGCAGAGGCTATTCGCCGTGCTAGTTCAGGACTTCTTGTTGATAATGCTCAACTATCTACTTACAAACAACTTTCTGCAGCAATGACAGATAAAGGTTATAATGAAGCACAGATTGCACAACTTGCATCTACTGGATTCCAAAACATTGCTGAGACACTTAACCCATTGACAGCATTATCAGGCATCTATGAAAAGACTCCTGGCACTGCTGCAACTCAGTCTACTATTCAAGGCGAATTACAAAATGAAGAATTTAAGAATATGGCTTCTGAACGTCGTAAGAGACTTACAGAACAAAATAAGCAAGCCTTCTCAGGAGACGCTGGTTTATACGTACGCCTGGGTCAAACTGGTTCTCTAGGCAATAGAGATACAAGCGGACAACTATAAAGAATCCCCTCTGAATCCATCGGCCTCAGAGGGCGTACAAGACCGAGAGTACAAGCCAAGACAGATTCCCCATCTGCATTGAGGTGTGCGACAACTACTAAAAGGGAGAAATCGCATGAGCGATAACCGAGACAACTACTGGGAAGATGAAGAAGAAGACGATACACCTACGGGGGTATTTGAATCTGATACAGACCTTGTTAAGAAACTGCGTAAGGCTCTAAAGGCTGAACAGCGTAAGAACAAAGATTTGGAAACTTCATATGGTGAATTAACCAAAGCCCAGAAAGACCGGATTTTAAAGGACGTACTTGCGTCCAAGGGTGTCAATCAAAAAATTGCACAGTTTATTCCATCTGATATCGAGGCATCTGAAGATGCTATTAGTGCATGGCTGGACAACAATGGTGATGTCTTCGGATATACACCAACTGAAAAACCAGCCGTCAATCAACAGGATATCGCTTCTATGAAGAAGATGGATTCAGTGCTAACAAATGCAGAGACACCTGCTGCTTCGGATGACTTGATTAACCGTATCACGGGAGCAACAACCGAAGAAGAAATTTATTCCATCCTCAGCGGTCAGTAAAATAACCGCACACTAAACAATCAGAAGGCGAGGATATCTCCAAATGGCAGATACCTACTCAACCACGACCTCGGGTCTTGGTTCCAATCTCGTAACACTTGCTTACGATAAGTTAATTGAAATTAACCTACGTAACACCCCTCAGTTCCGTGCAATCGCTGACAAGCGTGTCGGAAATCCAACACATGATGGTTCATCTATCCGTTTCCAGTTCTACACAGACATCTCTGACACAACAGTCTCTGGTGCAACACTTGCTGAAACTGTAGACCCAGATGCAACAGCACTTCCAGCAACTACAACTCTTGATGTTACACAGGTCGAACTTGGTCGCGTAGTGCTTCCAACTCGCAAGTTGTCACTCATGTCACTTTCCGATGTTGACCCATGGATTGCTAACGCAGTTTCATACAACATGGCAATGACAATGGATGCAGGAATTGCTGCTGTCCTAGACGCAGGTACAAACGTCATCCGCGAATCTGCTGGTGCACTTTCTACAACTGCTGCTAAGACAACAATCACAGCAACAGACATTCTTAAGGGTCGCGACATTCGTTACGCAGTAACAAAGTTACGCGCTTCAAACGTTCTCACACGTGGTGGAATGTACACAGCGTATGTTCACCCAGAAGTTTCTCATGACCTCCGTACAGAGACAGGAAACAACATCTGGCGTACACCAAATGAGTACCAGAACATCAACGCACTATACGCTGGAGAAATTGGCGCATGGGAAGGTGTTCGTTTCATCGAAACACCAACTATGACCAACTCAATCTCAGGCGCAGCACAGACAGCACTTGCTACTGCATCAGCAGTAAGCGGTGTTTCAGGTGCATACACTATCGTAGCCGCTAACGCTGCTTTCGGTGGTCTTGCTGAGGTCGGAGATGCAATCTCTGGTACAGGCGTAGGCACAGGTGCAAAGATTACAGCAATCTCTGTTGGTGCAACTAACACTACATTCACTGTAGATGTTGCTAACTCAGGTACTGTTGGAACAAACACACTTACAGTCACACCTTCAACACGTGTATTCAACACTTACGTACTAGGACAGCAAGCACTTGCTGAAGCAGTATGGAAGGAACCACGTATTGAGTTTGGTAACGTTGTTGACAAGTTGAACCGTTTCCGTCCAGTCGGCTGGCACGGTATTATCAACTGGGCAATCTTCCGCCAGGCTGCGCTTTACCGCATTGAAACATCTTCTTCAGTTCACAACTAAGAAGTAATCTAAGTAATTAGACGGGTGGGTAGGGGGCAACCCCTACTCATCAGTAAAAGGGCTTAGGAGGCCAAATGGCATACAAATTTACAACACCCACAATCAGCGAAGGACCTGCTGCTGAAGGGCGTCTATTCAGCCGTTTTAGGCTTGTAAGAGGCATAACAGTACTGAAAGTAGATGGACAGTACTACCAGACACGTTTTCCTTCCTCAGAAGAAGTTACGGCTGCGGAGGTTGCTTACATAGGTGGATATTCATACATTGTAAGTATAGGAGAAAAGGTTGCTTTAGAGGCAGCAGGATATACGGTGGAGACGGTATGAAACATTTAGAGACACACCCAGAAACAGTTGATGGCTGTTTTGGATGCAAGATTATGGGATTGCAGATGAACCCAGGAGATGCTGGTTCAAGCAAAGGTATGAGCAATAAAAAATGGGACAAAGAGTTAAATGCTTATAGCGCAGCACGTGCTGATGGCATTCAACCAGCAGGAACAAGTATGGAAAAGATTCGAGAGGCTCGTAGGGCTTCCGAAGCAATGGGGACAGCGTATAAAGCAGACACTATGCCCAACACAAACCTAATACAAAACAACACAGTATCTAAACTAAAGGAAGTAGGGCTCGTATAATGGCAATAAGCAAAGCAAAAGCATATGCAGCATATGAAAAGACAGAATCACCAAAGATGAAAAAGGCTGAAATGAAGAATCCTGAAGGCCAAAAAGAAAAAGCCAGAGAAACTGCTTCTGGTATGGCTATGTTAAGCCAAGGAAAAAAGACAACCAAGTCTGGAATGCATAGCATGAATGGCAAAATGATGAAGAACTCTGCAATGTCAAAGTCTACTCCAAAGAAAATGGGAAAGAAGAAGTAATCATGCCAAACTCAGGTAAGCCAGTAGGTGGCCTCAAGGGCTACACACAGAATATTGTTAAAGAGGCAGGAGAATTTGTACGCGCTTATCAACGTACAGATGAAATGAGACAGAGTACTGGTATTGGCTCGGACTCAGAAGCAACTCGTCTTCGTAAACAACAAGACCGCGCAGGCGGTCAACTTGTTGGTTCTTTGTTTGGAAATAAATATGATTCCAAAGGTCGTAGAACAAATTGAAAAAAACGCATCCAGGATTTAAAGCAGTTGCTGCTGGTATTGCAAAGAAGCAAGGTATCTCAAAAGACCGTGCTGGAGCAATCCTCGCTGCTGGTGCTCGTAAAGCATCTAAGTCTGCAGTCAAGGCCAATCCACGCTTGAAGCGTGTGAGCGGTGTTAAGAAAGGCAAGTAATGACAGCAGCCTGGACTCGTAAAGAGGGCAAGAACCCTAAAGGCGGACTAAACGCTAAGGGCAGAGCATCATACAAAGGTGGCACTTTAAAGCCACCAGTTAAATCAGGTGATAACCCACGCCGTGCATCGTTTCTAGCACGCATGGGTGGAGCACCAGGACCTGAGCGTAAACCTAACGGTGAACCAACAAGGTTACTCCTATCGTTAAATGCGTGGGGAGCATCAAGTAAAGCAGACGCAAAGAAAAAGGCAGCAGCCATATCATCTAGGAATAAAGGGAAAACAAAATGAAAGAACCAATGACAAATGGAAAGATGTCTAGCAAGATGTCTCCAGCAAACACTGCTCGAAGCACAGGAGATACTCCTGCTGCCAAGAAGACAGTAGTCTCACAAGCAATCATTGACCACATTAAATCACAAGGCATGACAGCAGCAATTAAAATGGCTGCATCAGGTGGCGGAAATGCTGCATACAATGAAGGCGTAAAGCGCATGTATGGTGCAGACCGTGTTGCTAAGGCAACAGCAGCAAGAATGAACTCAAGTTCATCAACAAGAACAACATCTGGACCAGATAAAGCACGTGGCGCTTATGCAAATAAGCCAGCAGCATCTAAGCCTGCAGCATCTAAGTCACAGAAGACCACTGACCCATTTGCAAAGTTTGTATTTGGGGTAGGCAAAGCAGCAGCAGAACCTTTCAAATCACAGCCTACAAAAAAGAAGTAATTAACCCTTAGAAGGAAATAATGACAACCACTTACGGAAATTTGGTAGATGAGGTTCTGCTCAATCTATCTGGTTATACGCTGCGCCAAGAGCGCACAACACACCTAACCCAAGATATCACAGCCTCTGGCTTGACTCTTAATTTAGGTACTACCACTAACATTGGTAAGGGTGTTGTCGAAATTGATGAAGAGTTGATTTGGTTGGATTCCTACGACCGTGTTTCGTCGACTGCAACAGCAGCGCCGTATGGTCGTGGGTTCCAAGCAACTACTGCTGTGGCACATTCCTCAGGAACAAAAGTAACAGTTGCCCCAACTTTCCCACGCTCTGCTGTAAAACGAGCAATCAATGAAGCAATTCAAAGCGTATACCCTACACTCTATGCTTTAGATAAATATAGTTTTACATACAATGCTGTAGTAAATACATATCAACTTCCTGCAAATGTGCAGACGGTCCTCTATGTATCTTGGTCTACAATTGGACCAACAAAGGAATGGCTTCCTGTTAAAGGATGGCGACTAGATACCTTGGCAAATACTTCTTCATTTTCAAATGGAGTCAGCCTTACTATTTATGATAATATTCCAGCAGGAAGAACAATTCAGATTACGTATACTAAAGTTCCTCAATCACTTAATGGTTATGCAGAAAGTACAGTATTTGAAAATACTACTGGTTTGCTTGCATCTGCAAAAGATGTAATTATTTATGGTGCTGCTTATCGCCTTGCATCATTTATTGATGCTGGTCGTCTTAATTACCTATCAGCAGAAGCAGATAATGCAGACACAAAGATTCAATTTGGTTCTGGTGCATCTAACTCACGCTTCCTCTTGGCGCTTTACAATCAAAGGCTCAATGAGGAAAAGACCAAACTCAGAGATTTATATCCAGCCCGAATCCACTACACGAGGTACTAATCCATGACAATTCGCAAGTATTCTTCTATATCCCAGGAAACCTCACTTACTGCAGCGCTTAACTCAAGTGCCACAACAATGACTGTTGGTTCAGGTTCTGCTTTGCTTGGTGGAATTACGCCAGCATCTGGTGAAACATTTACAGTAGTCCTTGACCCAGATACAGCCCTTGAAGAAATTGTAGATGTAATCTATCCTTCAACACCTGGAAGCAATACAATTACAATTTCTCGCCCTATTGATAGCACTCAGGCAATTGCTCACTCTGCTGGTGCCAAAGTGCGCCACATGGCTATTGGTCGTGACTTCCGTGAGGCTAATACTCACATCAATGGAACTCTTGCTGAACATGGTGCTACTACTTCTGCTCAACTTGCTGGTGTCATCTCTGATGAGACTGGTACTGGTTCTCTAGTATTTGCTACATCCCCTACTCTTGTAACACCAGCGCTTGGTACTCCAGCCTCTGGCGTACTTACTAACGCAACTGGACTTCCTCTAACAACTGGCGTAACTGGAACTCTTCCAGTAGCCAATGGCGGAACTGGTGTAACAACATCAACTGGTTCTGGCGCTAATGTACTTTCAACTAGCCCTACCCTAGTCACACCAGTTCTTGGTGTAGCCACAGCAACAAGCATCAACGGTACAACTATTCCTACAAGTGCTACATTGGTCAAAACAAGTGACACTGGAACAGTTACAAGCACAATGATTACCGATGGCACTATTGTAGATGCCGACATTAATGCATCTGCTGCAATTGCTAAGACTAAGGTTGCAGGAACTGCTATTACTGCAGCCGATACTGGCACAGTAACAAGTGCTATGATTCTTGATGGTACAATCCTTAACGCTGACATTAACGCATCGGCTGCTATTGATAAAACTAAGATTTCAGGCACAGCGGTAACAGTTGCCGATACTGGTACAGTCACATCTGCAATGATTGCTAATGGCACAATTGTAGATGCTGATGTATCTACTACAGCAGGTATTGCTTATACCAAATTAAGCCTTGGTGGAACTATTACTTCCGCTGACTTGGTTGATGGAACTATTGTTGCCTCAGATATTGCTAATGGTACTATTACCGCAGCCAAGATGGTTACAGACCCATATGCACGTGCTAACCACACAGGTACTCAATTAGCAGCAACCGTCTCAGACTTTGACACACAGGTACGCACATCTCGCTTAGACCAGATGGCTGCGCCTACTGGCTCTGTAGCATTAAATGCTCAGAAGATTACAGGACTTGCAACACCAACTCTTACTGGAGATGCTTCAACTAAGGGTTACGTAGATGCACAGATTACCGCTCTTGTTGGTGGCGCTCCTGGAACACTAGATACGCTTGCTGAAATTGCTACTGCAATCTCTAGTGGAGGTTCAGTAATCAACACTTTGGTACTCAAGGCTGGCGATACTATGACTGGTCCATTGGTATTAAATGCTAATCCTTCTGCAGCCCTTGGCGCTGCTACTAAGCAGTATGTAGATGCTGTTGCTGGTTCTGCTACTGCTGCTGCAGCCAGTGCTGCTGCCGCTGAGACAACTTACGATAACTTTGATGACCGCTACCTAGGGGCTAAGTCAGCCGCTCCGTCTGTAGATAATGATGGTAACGCACTTATCACTGGTGCTCTTTACTGGAATACTCCTGCTGCAACTATGTTTGCTTGGTCAGGTTCTTCTTGGGGTTCAATTTCCTCAACTGCAGCAATCTATCGTTATCGTTATTCAGCATCAGGTGGAGAAACCACGCTTTCAGGTGCGGATGCAAATGGACTAACACTTTCTTACTTAGTTGGTAAAGAACAGGTATACCTTAATGGTGTACTTTTAGTCCGTGATTCAGACTATACAGCATCTAATGGAACATCACTTACTTCTCTTTCTGCATTAACTGCTGGAGATGTTGTAGAGATTATTACATTCACGGCATTTGACCTAGCCTCAGCAGTACAGACATCTACTTTCACCGCTAAGGGTGACTTATTTGTTGCTACTGGAGCAGGCACATCTGGCAAGATTGCAGTCGGAGCAAACACATATCTTTTAACTGCTGACTCAACAACAGCAACTGGAGTTAAATGGGCAGCACCTGCTCCTGGATACTCAGCACCAACTCTTGGTTCTACATCTATTGCATCAGGAGCAACAGTAACAACAATTGCTGGTCTAACTCTAACAGCACCAACATTAACTGGAACAGTAACAGCATCAGGAGATATTACATTATCTGCTGCTGGAGCATTTGGCAGTATTATAGATTATCAAACACTCAATCTTATGGGTGCCCTCTAAACGAAAGGTAGTAACTAATGGCTACAACAACTAAGGCTCTTTATCGAGGAGCCGCTGCAACATCCTCAACAACACTTTATACAGTTCCAGCATCTACTACTACAGTAGTAACTAATATTGTGGTGGCTAATACTACATCTACTGCTGGAACATTTACGCTTACTCTTGATGGAGTATCTATGGCATCAGCAACAACTATCGCAGCCAATGACACGGTAGTAATTGACCTTAAACAAGTTCTTGCTACTACAAAAATTATTGCAGGACTTGCTTCTGCTATAACAATTAACTTTCATATTTCAGGTGTGGAGATTTCCTAATGGCTATTAATAGATTAACACCAGCAAGTACTTCTACTGAAGGTATAGTTACAATTAAAATTGCGCAAGAAGTTTCAGAAAAAACAGTTCCCACTTCATTTCCTGCTGGAAACTACAGAATTGATACAGGAGCATCTGGTTTAATTAAAGTTGCTCTTTTAAAATCCGATGGCAGTCTTGAGTTAGAATTTTCATTTACAACCTCATCATTTTTTACAATTGCAAATACAGTTACAAAAGTTCAAATTGTTGCAACAACTGCATCTGTAAACGGAATTGTTACATTTCAACAATTATCACGTGGTGTTGTTTCAACAAACATATGGAGTTATTCAACACCAGGTGGAGATTTACAACGTGGTTGCAAAGCCGTAAACAATGCTGCCAATACTGCAATTTATTTTGTTGGTGGAACAAATGATACTGATTGGTCTGTTCAGTCTGGTGCTGGTATTGTTCGTAAATGGGTTAAATCAACTAATACTTGGTCTACTGTAGTAACTGGAAATACAAATATTAATTATCAGGTTCATGGAGTTGCAGTTAATAATGTGATGTATTTTTGTAATACTACTAATACTTCAAATTGGTATAAATTTGATACTGCAACAGAAACAGTAACAACCCTTTCTGCTCCTAGTTATCCAATTCGTATTGGTACAGCAGTAAAAAATAATCAAAATACAAAAATTTATGCTTTGGGTTCTTACCAAAATGCTACTCCAATGTCATTTCGCGTTTACACTATTGCCACAAATACTTGGGCAAACTTAACAACTGCGCCTTTTGGTAGTGGCGGTTACGGCGGCGCTAATTCTTGGGCTCATCCTAGTGATAACGATAAACTTTATTGGTCTGATACGCAGGCGCAAACTACTATTTATCGTTATAATATAACTGCAGATACTTGGACTGATACTGGAATTTCTGTAATAAATGTTGACTATACTTCTGGTACAGAAAGAACAAACTATAATGGTTTGGGCAGTTTAACTCCTTCTGGAAATTATTTTATTTATTCATATGATAGTAACAGAAGTGCTTCTGCTACAACAATTCCTTCTGCTACGGATTGGTGTTATAACAATTCAATTCCTACAGTACGACCTGTTGCATTGACTGGAATTTATTCTCAACCCGCTACTGGAAGTCGTGATTCTTGGCATCAATCTATGGTACATTTTGATGATACAAACATATATGTTTTTGGCGGTATGAGTACATTAAATCCTGGTGGCATTTGGTACGTTCCATATGCTACTTTCTTATCTAGAGTGGGGCTATCATAAAATGAATCTAACATCACGTACTACAACATCTAACGGAGAAATTATTGCCTGGGTAGATAATGATGGTAAATCTTGGATAGAACAAGATTTTAATCCTAAAAATCAATCTGCTTGGTCATCAGAAACAGATGCTCTTGCTTGGGCTGATGCGTGGATTTCTCAACACCAGGAGGAATTTAATGACTAAAGCACGTGACCTAGCAAACGCAGCAACTGCGCTTAACGCAGTAACTGCCACAGAAATTGGATATGTAGACAACGTAACATCCCCAATTCAAACACAATTAAACACTAAGGCAACAACTACATATGTAGATACAGCGGTGGATGGAGCAGACCCAACACCTACAGCACTAATGACAATGGGAGCATAACAAATGGCAGCAACATACAAGGTACTCGGACAGGTAAACCCTTCCGCTACCACAGCAACAACTCTATATACCGTTCCCTCAGCAAAGAGTGCGGTTGTATCTACTATCACAATCTGTAATCAGGCTGCAACAGCAGCGACATTCCGTGTGGCTATCCGCCCTGCGGGTGCAACACTGGCTGCAATCCACTACATTTCATATGACTCAACAGTGGCTGCCAATGATACGACTGCTTTGACTATTGGTGTGACACTTGCTACTACAGATATTATCACTGTGTATGCATCAACCGCAACAGTGTCATTCAATGCATTTGGAAGCGAGATTTCATAATGGCAATTAGCAAAGTAAACCCAGTTGTAACTTCTACAATTAACGCAAGTTCTATTACTTGTATATCTGCAAATATTTTATACGCTGGGTCAGTTTCTTTAGACCCCGCAATTTATACAATAACTTGTGCTTCATCAACTATTGCAAATGTTGAATTTTTTTCAGGAATATCAACCTTAATAACAACTGCAACAACATCATCTGGAACTGTGTCTATCAACCTTGCTTCTGCTGCAGATAGAGTTCGCATTTGGACAAATACTGGAAGCAATATTGTAGTTACAATTACTAAAACTGCTGGTGCTTTGACAAACAATTTTAGTGGAACTCTTGACACAATTACAACTATTGGTTCTTCAACTTATACAGGCACATCTACCTCTGGCTATGGGTACGTTTTACTTAGCGGTGGTGGTGGTGGTGGCTGCGGTAGAGATAGTGGCATTAATGAAGGTGTTGGCGGTGGAGGAAGCAGCGGTTGTTATACTGGTGTTGTTGCACTGACAGGTTCAATGGCAGTTGTAATTGGTGCCGCTGGCGTAGGGGGTAGTTCTTCTGGTACAAGCGGAACTGCAGGTGGTTCATCTACATTTGCTGGTGTTACAGTAACTGGTGGTGGCGGTGGTGGACCTGGACGCGCTGGTGGCACGGCTGGAAACGGAACAAATGCAGAAGCAGGAACAACAGTAAGTTCAGGTTCTTATCCAGGAGGAAATGGGGGCTCAATTATTTCTCCTCGTTCTTTTATAAATGGCGGAGGGTATGTAGGAACTGGCGGCGCAGGTGGTTTTGGTGCTGGTGGTGATGGTACGGGATATGGTTCTGGCGGTGCAGGTGGTTCCAAAAATAACGGTCCCGCAACTGCTGGTGGTAATGGCAGACCTGGCGTTCTTTACGTACTTCGCTTCTAATTAACTTATCCCTGAGCACGGATTCAAACTGCTCAACTAATTTTTCTATCTAAGGAGTAACGTGGCATCGCCAGACATTACGCAAGATTTACCCTTAAACGTAGGTAATCCTGGAACTTCTGGGTTTTGGACAAACAACGCAGAAGACTATGACATTGCTATTGGTGGTGAGCCATACATGCTTGCTCCTACAGACCAGACTCCATATCAGCGTGAGACTGCACCGTACCGCAAAGACCAGTTTGATGCTGCTGCTGAGCCTGGAGAACAATCACTTACAGGTTGGTGGATTCGTTCACAGTCATCTTTCCATATTGGGCAGGGCATTAAGTTCTACGACCCATCTGCAGGTGAATCAACCAAGTATCGTTTTACAGACTCACAAGGCGTTGATGTATGGACTAAGGGTCAGGCAACACTTCTTAAGAATGTAACTGAAGGACAAGTTACATATGCTGGGCTTGCTACAAACAAGAAACCACAACAGCATATCCGCTCTATTCAATACAGTGGAACTGATGCGGTATTGCTTCATGATGGCTACATCATAGACCGTGTTGATTCTGATGGAACTATTGTACATTGGGTAAATTACAACTCAGCAACTCGTGACCCTATATTTTCTATCTGTGATGATGGCAAGTATGGCTATTGGGTAACTAATGATGCAATATCTGGCAAATTAGAGTTTAACAGAAAATTGCTATCTGACGGTGCTTCTGTCAATCCTACTGTTATGTTTACAAAAGTAGGACTTACAGTTACAAGTGCTGTAATAGAGTTTGTCAAAGACCGCATCATTGCGTGTATAAATAATGAAGTCTATGAAATTTCCCCTACTGCTACAGCGTTGCCTTCTACAGCATCGTATACTAACCCCAACACAAACTATGTTTATACAAGCATTACTGCTTCTGGTCCAGCAATTTATACATCTGGCAATTCAGGGTTATACTCAAGCATACAAAAGTATACATTGACAACTGGTGGCGCTATGCCAGTTATGACTCAGGCTTCTGTGGCTGCAGAACTTCCTATTGGCGAAACTATATTTAAAATCTTTTATTACCTTGGATTCATGTTAATTGGAACAAGCAGAGGTGTGCGTGCAGCCTTTGTCCAAGCAACAGATGGCTCACTTGCTTACGGTCCACTTATTGTAACAACTACGCAACCAGTTTATGACCTTGCTGCTCGTGACCGTTTTGTTTGGGCAACTGCTACTATTGGAACATACGATGCTGGACTTATTCGCATTGACCTAAGTCAGACAATTGAGGGTGAAGCCTTGCGTTATGCTTATGCAAATGATTTGCAATATGCTCAAACTGCCCAGCATCAAACAACAGCAGTTGCCTTTATTGGTTCTACAAATCGTCTTGCTTTTTCTACAGAATATCGTACAACTAGCGGACATCTTTACTTTGAAGATAGTACAAACCTTGTTCCTACAGGCTATATAACTACTGGTGCTATTCGCTATGGAACTCTTGAGCCTAAGAACTTTAAGTTAATTCGTGGTCGTGGTGACTTTACCTATGGTGCTATGGATTTACGCTCTATTGATTCTGCTGGAAACCTTTATACAATCATTACTTACAATTCTGCTGTAGGAACCCCAGAGGCTGCTACAACTAACCCAGAAGGTCCACAAGAGTACCTGTCATACAAGTTTACGCTCTCACGTAGCGCAAGCGATACCAGTCGCGGTCCCGTATTTAAGGGCTATCAAACAAAGGCTCTACCTGCCACTGCACGCCAGAGACTGATTCAATTTCCAGTTTGGTGCTTTGACGTAGAAACCGACAGATACAATGTAAAGACTGGGTATGAAGGCCGTGCGTGGGAGCGTATTCAAACACTTGAAAACGTTGAAAAACTAGGTGACATCATTAACGTACAGGACTTCACTACTGGTGAGCGTGTACAGGCTGTCATTGAGAAAATCAACTTCTTAAGAAAGACTCCACCATCTGGTAACTTCTCAGGATTTGGCGGTCTGCTTTCTATCACAGTTAGGACTGTCTTATAGTGAGTGCTACAGATTGGGCTGCTCTTGTTGTAGCCGTTATGACAATACTAGGTGGCTTTGCTACCTCAGTACGTTGGTTAGTTAAACATTACTTAAGTGAATTAAGACCAAACGGGGGCGGTTCCGTGAAAGACCAAGTAAACCGATTGGAATCCCGAGTTGACCAAATCTATCTCCTTCTTTGCGAGAAAGACAAGTAGCAAACTAGCAGTACTCTTTATCCTTTTTGGTACTTCTTTTTTTTGGAGTCCAAGTGCGCAAGCAACCGCTCCAGAGTTAATGGTTAGAAATGTAACAATCCTCTGTTCAAATCCTGCAGGAGAAACACACACTGCAATGACAGGCTGGGATGCAGATAACTCTTACTTTAATGGCAAGGGTGATATTGCAAGATTATTCTGTGAAGGTGGATTTGGTGGTCAATGGACTACCTATTTAAGCGATAACTATACAGGCGTAGGAAGATTCTATAATGGAATCAATCCCACTCCCGTCGTGACTCAAAGTCCAACGCCTTCCAGTTCAAATCCCACTCCCTCAGCGTCTCCTTCTGAGACTGCAACCGCTTCTCCTTCTGAGTCATCCACCACCATTGTGTCTCCGAGTCCTTCAGTAGAAACAGCGACGCAACCAAGCCCGTCACCATCCCCAGTATTAAGCCAATCACCCAGCCCGAGCCCAACTCCATCATTAAGTCCATCTGAGACCTCCACGGTAGTAGTGACACCAAGTATACCACAGGAGCCTGTAAACGTCCCTGTGACCCCTCCAGCGCCTCCTGCGGTAGAACCTACACCTGTTCCTGCTCCAGTATCTGTGCCAGTATTGCAACCCGAGCCAACACCAGCCCCAGCGCCTGTGAGTCAGCCTGAACCAGTTTCAAGTCCTGCACCAGAACCTGTGGCAATTGCAGACCCTGCTCCAACCCTTGAGCCAATTCCTCTTCCAATTCCAGAACCAGTCGCTGAGCCAGACCCAATTGTTGAGCCAACGCCCGTACCCGTACAGGAACCAGTGATTGAACCACCCGTTCCTGTTGAGGAGCCTCCTGCTGTAGTGGAGGAACCAGTGTCAGATGACGCTTCATTACCGCCACTTCCTGAAGAAAAACCACCAGCGGAACCGCCAGTAGAGCCTATGCCACCTGTGCCTCATGATGAACCTCCTGTTGCTGATAAGAATGCGACGGATGAAGAAAAAGCCATTGTAGCACAAGCAATCATTGAACAAGCACATGGCGAGCCAGTAACAGCGCAAGCAATTGCGGATGCTGGTTTGACCTATGCAGATTTACCACCTGAAACACCAGTTGAAGTTCGTCAAGATGAGAATGGAAACGAAGTTGTTATCACAGCAGAGGTGGCAGCAGCGCTGGTTGTATTAGAAAACCCAGCAGCCCTTGTTGCTGCACTCTTTACTGACCCAGCACAGGCACTACTTGCTATTGCAAGCATTGGTGCTGATATGAGCCCACAAGAACGTGCACAGTCTGAAAAGACAGTAGTTGCTGCAGTTATTGTAGGACAAATCGCGGGACAAGCCGCAGTCACCGCTGCTGCAGGTGCAGCCGCATATCGGAGGAAACCATGAAGAAAATAATGAAAGATATGGTTGACCAACTATGGACTTTACTAGGCATGTTCATTGCCTGGGTAGTCCTTGATGGTTCAGCCAAGACAGTAGTTGGTTACGCCATCGCAGGCACACTCATTGCATGGGCTGTCACCTACCCGCTACGCAATCCAAAGGATGAAGCATGAGTCAAGTGGATGATTTTCTAACCACAGCCAAGGCTGAGGTTGGAACCGTAGAAGGTCCTAAAGATAACGAAACTAAATACGGTGCCTTTACTAAACATAACTTTCAAGCATGGTGTGGTTCTTATGTCATGTGGTGTGCAGCGCAAGTAAAATTAAAGATTCCTAATGTGGTCTATACACCAGCAGGTGTCACTGGATTTCAAGGGATAGGTGCTTGGTCTAATGCAGCAACTGCTAAGCCAAAGCCTGGCGACATTGTGTTCTTTGACTTCGTTGAAGGCGGGAACCCAGTGGAGCATGTAGGTATCGTGGTCAAGGATAACCTTGATGGAACTGTTACAACTTATGAGGGCAACACTAGCCCTGAACATAAAACCAAAGGCTCACAAGCCAACGGTGGAGAAGTAGCAGAACGCATCCGTGCCTACAAGAAAGACAACAAGCGGAAACTCACACCTTACATCGTGGGCTTTGGCACACCGAAATGGAGTAAATGAATGAATAACGAAAAAATGAAACAGATTGCCCTAACTTACCTACGCTCTGCAGCAGCAGTAGCAGCAGGTTTGTACATGACTGGCGTACATGACCCTAAGACATTGGCATCAGCCTTTGTTGCTGGTCTAGTAGGTCCAATCCTCAAGGCGCTTGACCCATCAGCAAAAGAATTTGGTATTACAAAGTAAGGCGAAAGCCTTTCAGAACCCCCTGTTTTAGTAGAAATACTAAGATGGGGGGTTCTTTCTCTTTATCCACCTGTTGAATAGAACCCATTACCATTAAACTTTACTGCTGTGGGCAAGATAATCCTACGCATAATTCGTAGACAATGCTGACAAGTTGGACATTCGTCTCGTTCTTCTATGTCACGCCAGTGCTCTTCTTGTGTATCGCAATCATCGCATCTGTATTCGTAATTCGGCATTAAAACTCTATCCCTATGTACCAGAACCCTAATTCAATTCCAGCGCTATACTTGCTGATGTTAAATCCTATGGCGAATCCAGTGACTCGCCCACAGACAATCCATTTATTTAAGACGCGTTTTTCCATGCGGATAGTGTACCATATTGAGGCGGGCAACCGTGGGGCGGAAACTTCAAATGAAGGATGACGGCAACGTCTGAATCCAACTCCCTGAACCACCATAATTTTTTATGGGGGGTAGGGGGGGCGTTTCTTAAAATCAGGACTCGGGCATGCCTTTAAAAAACTCGTGTGGTAGGGTATTTACATGACAAAAATAATTGATTCAAATGAGCATTACAACATACTCGATGTCCAGCATTACTGTTGTGACGAGTTCCAATTTAGGTATTTGTGCAAAATCTGTGATGAATTTGCGGGATGTTACTACTGCGAGTTTGACTACAGTAAACCCCATGACTGTGATACACTCTAACCATGAATGAATTACCCAAGCATATTTCCTATTCCTCTTTCAGCACATGGCAAGAATGTGGCTGGAAGTACTATCTAACCAAGGTAGAGGGCGCATCAGAGCCTCATGCCGTATGGTTCACTGGCGGTACTGCCGTCCACAAAGCCACTGAAGTTTATGACCTTGAAGGTGGCACTTCTGAAGATATTTGGAACAAGGTGTGGTATGACCAAGTAGCCGAGGATGAGGCGCTACACGGTGACATGAATACTTGGCAGTACGCCAAGAAGGAAGACATGTCATGGTGGTACGGCGAAGGCATTTGGATGTTGGATAAATGGATTGAGTTCCGCAAGAACTGGTCAGTTTACGAAGATTTTGTTGAAAAGCAGTATGAAATAGATATAGATAACACAACAGTCAAGATGGCAATTGACCGTGTTATGGTTGACTTCGAGGGGAATCGGGTGCTCCTTGATATCAAAACTGGTGCGTCATCCCAAAGGCATCCTTTGCAACTAGCAGTGTACGCGTGGGCACTGCAAAAGCAAGGGATTTCTGTCCATCGAGCAGGCTTTTGGGATGCACGTACTGGTCATGTAACTTTATGGAACCTTGACAACCTACACCCTGAGCGCGTAGAGGATATCCTCAATACTTTTGATAAGGCACGGAAAGAAACTATCTTCCTGCCTAACTTGTCTAACTGCGGTAGATGTGGTGTAGTATCTGCCTGCAAGTATGTCAATGGACACGTTTCTTAGCAGTATAGTTCCGCTCATCAGGGACATAGACGATATGGTAGATGAGGCGGAAGAACTAGGGTTCAAACATGAACAAGAAAAGGAGAAAAACCAATGACTGGTAATTTCCAAGTCAGTAGCAAACTGCCTGATGGGAGAATCTTCGTAGTCGCACATGAGACTTACGCTGGATTCTGCGAGGCACTTGAATCAGTAGTAGGAGTGACAGAATCACAAGACCTACTCACAGAGATGGGTAAGTCACTAGGTGGCACACCCTACAACTCATCAGGAGCAGTAGATAATATCCGTGCACAGTTTCCTAACGCACAGGTAGACCATACTGCACATCCAACACAAACTCCTGCATCCACTGTAGGTCCAACTGGCAAGTCCTGTAAGCATGGTGTAATGTCACAGCGTACAGGCTCTGGTGCTAAGGGTCCTTGGAAGGCATATATGTGCCCTTCACCAAAGGGAACTCCTGACCAGTGCGAACCAGTATGGCTTCGCCGTGGCGATGCAGAATGGAATAGTTTCTAAACAATGAGAACACTTGCCCGCGCCGTAGGTTCTAAAGACATAGGTGGCGAACCGCTGCCAACAGTATTTCGTACCTTTGATATCAATAAAATCGTATTTCGGCGTGCCGAGGTTTCGATGATTGCTGGTACTCCTGGCGCTGGTAAGTCTTCCGTTGCTTTAGCCATTGCACTTCGTGCAAAAGTTCCAACATTATACGTGAGTGCTGATACTAATGCTCACACTATGGCTATGCGCCTGCTGTCTATGATTACTAGCAAGCCTCAAACTGATGCAGAACACATGCTTGAGTTTGATGTTGCTGGTAGTCGCAAGACCATTAACGAAAACTCGGGGCATATCTTTTGGTCATTTGAGTCAAGCCCAACGCTTGATGACCTTGACCAAGAGGTATCTGCTTTCGAGGAGTTGTGGGGCTGTTCGCCAACTCTCATTGTTGTTGATAACCTTATGGATATTTCCAACGATGGCGGAGAAGAGTTTGCAAATATGCGTTCAACTCTAAAAGAACTCAAGTACCTCGCAAGAGATACTAACGCTGCTGTTTTAGTACTTCATCATACGAAGGAGTCCTATACAGGTACACCGTGCCAACCACGCTCTGCTTTGCAGGGTATGGTTGCACAGTTACCTGCTCTTATCTGTACCGTGGGTACTGATGCCCCTGGCTTTATTGCCATAGCACCAGTGAAGAATCGGTATGGAAAGGCAGACCCATCAGGCAATACTGCCTATTGGTTGAACTTTAATCCTGAATACATGGATGTCTCTGACATCGCTGAGAGGTTAAAATGAGTATATTTGAACCCATAGTTCCTGACCCTAATTGGGGTCTTCCTACAGTAGACGTAGACCCAGAGGAATGGGAAGATGATGACTAAACATATAACAGAACTAAAACCAGATTATACAAGGGCGATGGATATACGTGGTGTACCTACCAGTATATGCATCTGTGGGAGTTTCATATGGAACCTGAAAGCATCATTTGATGAATACGGTAGCATAAGTATGTATTTTCTAGATATGGAGTGTGCTGACTGTGGAACGCAGGCAACCGCGCCAATTGAGGAGTAATAATGAAACTGACAACATACACTTGGATAATGGCTGCTGTAGTCTTTGCGGGAACTTTACCCCACGCTGTGGGTGCGATGTTCCTACAAGGACAAATGCGGGCAATCGACGCAACAGCATCATGCAAAAATCTAAGTTACGTACCAATATCGGAGATGAAACGACTAGCAAAGCGAATCGCTAAGAACCGAGTAATGACAACGTACAACAGTAAATACGAGTGGAAAGCACTCTTTACTTTGTGGGACAAGGAATCTCGCTGGGATTATACAGCGAAGAACCCCCACTCAACCGCCTATGGAATCCCTCAGATATTAAATATGGATGAGAAGACTCCTATGGCACGTCAGATTGATTTAGGATTAAAATATATACAGGCTCGTTACGATACCCCTTCAAAGGCATTAGCCTTTCATAATCGTTACGGCTGGTATTAAATAATGGGTGGTCGCGCTGCCAAGGCTAAGGGTGCAGGAGCCGAACGAGATGTAGTAAAATACCTCAAGGAATGGTTTCCATATGTAGACCGTAGACTTGCTGGCGCGACACTCGATAAAGGTGATATCTCTGGGATTCCTGGAGTTACCATTGAGATAAAGAACCATGCCAAGATGGATTTGGCTGGTTGGACAGAAGAGTTGATAGTCGAGATGACTAACGACAAGGCGTGGACAGGTGTAGTCGTGCACAAGCGAAAGGGACGGGGTAATCCTGGAGATTGGTATGCGACTATGCCTGTACATGTATGGATAGATTTGCTTAGGAAGGTACTAGATAAATGATTATCTATGACTTATTCTCTGGCACTGGCAGTTCAACACAGGCATTTAAAGATGCTGGACACACAGTTGTATCATTTGAGATTGATGGCAACTTCGTTGCTACCCAGCATGTAAACATCTTAAACCTTAAAGCAGCAGACCTGATTGCTAAGTATGGTCGCCCTGATTTTATTTGGGCATCACCACCATGCACAGCCTTTTCAGTAGCCTCTATGACTAAGCATTGGGAGAAGAAAGATAAACTTGCTTATCCTAAAACAGATGGTGCTCTCAAGGGTATGGCTCTGGTTGAGCACACACTTAATTTGATTAAAGAGTTAGACCCTAAGTATGGCTGGCTTATGGAGAACCCAAGAGGCATGCTACGCATCCTTCCACTCATGCAGGATTACATTCGCAGAACTGTGACGTATTGCCAGTATGGTGATACCCGTATGAAACCCACAGACCTTTGGGGAAACCTTTCGGGGTGGACACCAAGGAAACCCTGTAGTAACGGCTCATCTTGTCACATAGCCTCTCCTCGTGGCACTTCATCAGGAACCCAGGCATTAGTCAACGCGACTGAACGTTCTCGTGTACCCTATGACTTAGGAAAAGAAATTATGGAATCACTAGAGGTACTAAATGAAGTATGATAAACCCGATATAGCAGTTATTTTAGAATACTATGGCGCTACTGTCCCAATCCGACGTGGTTGGTTTAGCATGAAGTGTCCATTCCATAATGATAGTCATGCATCTGCATCAGCAACGAGAGACGATAACGCTTTCTGTTGTTTTGCTTGTCAGATGAAAGGCGATGGTTATGCTATAATTATGCAGAAAGAAGGAGTTCAATTCCGTGAAGCAATCAATATCGCAGAGGGAATCTTTAACCAAAGCGGCAAAGTTCTACCACAGCGCTCTACACGAGGCGGAGGACTATCTCGCAGAGCGGGGTCTAACTCTAGAGCAGGCAACTCGCGCTCGATTGGGCGTCGTGCTAGAGCCACTGACGGGGCATGAGAACTATGTCAACAGACTTGCGATTCCGTACATCACGCGTTCAGGGGTGGTTGACCTTAGATTCCGTTCCATGGATTTATCGGAGCCAAAGTATATGGGGCTTACGGGTGCGACTACCCATCTCTATAACGTTAGTGCGTTCTTCAAAGCCTCCTCATATATATCTATCTGTGAGGGTGAAATCGATACGATTACGCTCGATAATGCTTGTGGCATACCTGCGGTGGGTGTCCCAGGAGTCAACAACTGGAAGAAACACTACACGCGGTTACTTGCAGACTTTGATAAGGTATTTCTTTTTGCTGATGGCGATAGCGCTGGTACTGATTTCGCTAAACATCTTGCCAAAGAACTAGGGAATCTAGTGGTGGTGCAGATGCCTGATGGTGAGGATGTAAACAGCATGTATTTAAAATATGGTGTAGAATATTTTCAACAGAAGATTGGAAGTGTTGTCGATGTTGTTTCCTGATAAAGATGGTTTAGTCCACTGCGAGACTGCAGATTGTGACTACAAGACCACCGACCTGTTTGATTTCCTAGACCATGCTGGTGTTGAGTTTACATGGGATGTAAGAGTCACACCTAAATATTCATTTGATTTATTTCAATTCTTGCAGACTGTATCTGACATGATAGACCATGCTGATATAGAAGAAGCCTATCAGGTGGTGCAGGACACAGCGTTCCTTTTCGTCAACGCGTCTAGTGATGAACTAGATGACTTCATTGAGGAGTCAATTGTTGCAGAAGAGGCAGACATGGGGATTAGAAACATCGAGAGGATGTTAAAAGAGAATGGACAAGGATGACATGGGTGCTGTAAAAGCAGTGCTGTACAATGGTTTTAACGTATCTGACATGGATGAACATGAACCAGACCAGTTGGAATTAGATATCTGGGCTATATCAGATGAGTTAAATAATCTTCTACTGTCCAAACATAAGGATTATGGTCCTAAGAATATCTCTCAGGCTCCTGGCGGTGCTATCAATGGGCTACGTGTACGCATGTGGGACAAGATGGCTCGTATCAATAACCTGTTAGATAGCAATCGTCACGACACACCCGCACACGAATCCCTTGAGGATTCCTTTAGAGATTTAGCAAACTATGCTATCATTTCCATACTCGTACTGAAAGGTAAATGGCCAACAGAATGAAAATCTTTGGACCCTATAAAGGCAGCAAACAAAATGGTGGGAGACCAATCTATGTTTTCAAACGTAAACAAAAAGATGGCACAACCGTTACTACTTCTAGCAACAAGGCTCGCGTGGATTTTGAAAAAGCCACAGGAAAAACCTTATCAAGAAAAACAGATGTAGACCATAAAGATAATGGTGGTCGTGCTGGTCACGATGGCAGGGGTAATCTCCAAGCCATGACGCACTCGGCTAATGTTGCTAAAGAAAATAAGCGACGCGCAGGTAAACCTGCTGTGAAGAAAGCGACGAAAAAGAAGCCATGAAAAATATAGTTTGTATATCCGACTTGCAGGTTCCATATCATGATGTAGAAGCCACGAAGGCTGTGGCTAAGTTTATCCAATGGTATCAACCTGAGACAGTCGTCTCTTGTGGAGACGAGATGGATATGCAGACGATTAGTAAGTGGAGCAAGGGTACTGAACTAGAGTATGAACGCTCTATTGGTCGTGACCGTGACCTTACACGCAGTGTGCTGTATGACTTAACAATTGAGCACATGGTGCGCAGTAACCATACTGACCGCTTGTTTAATACTGTGGCTATGAGAGTGCCAGGACTTCTTGGTTTGCCTGAGTTACAGTTAGAAAACTTTCTTGGTCTTGATGAACTTGAGATTAAATATCATACTGACCCATACGAACTAGCCCCTGGCTGGTTGCTTATGCATGGTGATGAAGGAAACGTACAGCCTAGTGCTGGCGCTACTGCATTGGGCTTAGCAAAGCGTTCAGGTATGTCTGTGGTGTGTGGTCACACGCATCGCATGGGCTTAACACATCAGACTCAAACATATCGTGGTGGTAAGCCACGTACCATTTGGGGCATGGAACTTGGTAATCTTATGGATTACCGTAACGCAAAGTATATCAAGGCTGGGCTATTCACATGGCAACAAGGCTTTGGCATCTTGCATGTAGATGGTAAGAATGTAACCCCACAGATAGTACCTATCATCAATCAGTCATTCACTGTTGATGGGAAAACTTTTAAGTGGTAGTTACTGAAACATATGCTGGCGTTGTTGGTGCTATAGCCTACGAGTATTCTCGCAAGTACCACATGTGTGATGCTGATGATATTCGTCAGGAACTATGGGTATGGTTTCTTGAGCATCCAAATAAAGTTAAGACATGGGAAGAGTTAGAGGGCAAGCAGTCTATTAAACTGATTGCTAGGTCTCTTCGTAATGCTGCTAAAGATTATTGCCAAAGGGAAAAGGCGCGTGTTGTAGGCTACAAGGTAGAAGACAACTACTATTATGACCGTGAGGTTGTAGAGGTATTGCTACCAGCAGTACTACGCAAGGACAAGACAGCACCAGCCATGACAGATTTAGGATTTACCAATAGCAAGAAGGTTGCTTCCGAAGGTGGTAATTGGTTTGCCATGATGGCTGACATTGAGAGGGCATTGGCTCGTTTGACTCATGAACAGTTAACTATCATTTACCTGCGTTTTGGCGACGGATGTGATAATGTTACCTTGGCTAAGGAATTGTCAGTGACTGAAGATGCTGCGCGTATGCGCGTCAATCGTGCAGTCAACAACTTACTTAACTTTCTTGGTGGGCAACGCCCACGCAAGGAACGAGACTATACAGAGGAGCGGGTCAATGAGCAGAATAATGAAGATAGACGAAGTGATTCTGACACACCAGAAGTTAGAGACACTGATGAAGGACAAGACTTGGACTGATAAGTTATCAGATGAGGATGTTATATTCCTTGGTGATGTTGAGGTCATGTCTGCCAATCTCATCAGTCAGGTTTATATTTTCATAGACTTGTTCCACCAGTATGTAGACCTTATTCAGAGTGCTGCTATCTTTAGTCCAGACTTTACTGAGCCAAAAGAAAATGACGCCAATGTCTATCCAACACAAACTTTCGCTACCGCGAGTCCGACCCCTGCCATGGGCGGTAATCGTGCAGAACGCAGGGCGCAAGAGAAACCAAAAAAGAAAACTCCATTTGATGTTGTTCAAGGAAAAAAATAATGATATGTGATAAATGTACCGCAGCAGGTATGGCTAATAAGAACGGCGATTTATACTGGGCTATTGGATTGCATGACCAGTGTAAGGGTTGTTACTGCCAGCATAAGACAGGCACTGGCTGGATTAAGGCATAGAAAAACCCCCCACCCAATTACGGGCAGGGGGCTGTTAGGATTCCTAACGGCTAATAGTCACGCACCATGTTAGTAACCACTAACACATTATGCGATTCTATTATACCGATAATATAGTCCTTGATATCTTCTTCCGATAACGGTTCTATATCAGTTTCTTGTTCGACTGTGATACTAAAGGTCGTCATACATCTCCTCTAGCGTATCGTATACAGACTCGGCACATGTACAGTCATCGTCTGATTCCTCACATGTATCGCAGTCTTGATTATTTCCTATTGCTACATCATCTTCTAAGCGTGGCTCGGTCATGCAACTTCGACCCACTGTGAAGCAACGCGTAAGAGATTATCATAATCCCCACTCATTGACTCCTGTTGATACTGTGCTATCTCATCGGGAGTTGCACCAGCCAGTTGTAGTGCTATCTTAACTTCTGACATGATAGCAAAGGCGTTGCCGTCTCTGCCAGACAGTTGTACTTCTATATCGTATTTTGGCATGTTTTTTCTTTCTGTTCGGGTGTTAGGATTCCTAACGGAGTGCTAGGAATATTATGAAACTAACTGCGCCCACAGTTGCAAGCACAGTCCATAGCATGAGCGTAAGTTGCTCCGATACACTTCCTACGAAGTGGTCATAGTCATCATCGCTCATCATGCAGCCCCTCTATAAGAGTAAGTTAACTCCCATGAGATGGGCTTTATACCTAGTGCCTTTTGCATGGCACTCCTCTCGTGTCTATCTGTGTTGCCCCATATTCCCACAAGACCATGGAATTGTAAAGAATATTCTAAACATTCTTTTTTTATAGGACAACCTTTACAGATATTGCGAGCAGTCTTAGCCTCGTAAGTATAAGACCATTTCGTGCGACCCGACATCTCATTCGGAAACCACCACTCGGGGTCATAGTGAGTGCAGTCTCCATAAGCAGAGAATTTCGGGACATCGTTGCTGATAGTCATAAGCCTAGACCTCCGCTTGGGGCGTTAGGAATCCTAACGCCACCAAACTTAGCCCAAGCACATGAGTTACAGTAGAAGTCTGCGTTGTCATGCTCAAGTACAAGGATTGCACCTAAACATTTACAACATAACGCTTCTTTATATTTATTCATTGTCTACTTTCTCTAACGGGAGTTGCCCCGCTAGTTCCTGATACTCCGTGGCTCGGAGCATTAGTCGTGCATGGTTGGTTGTATCTCCCTGCGATAATGCAATCTGTGCATCATGCAGGAATAGTTCAGCCCTCTTGCCATAGTAGTATGGCGTAGGTGGTACGGGCTTATGATTCTTCATCATTCCCCGATTCTACCACCGCCATGACAGCATTGACAACTTTCTCAAGTGTGCTTTCTCGCATGTAGATTGGCTCTTGCTCGATAGAGTAAGTGAGACCAGCATTGACGATTGCTCGTGCTATGTCCTCGCGGTTCACCAGTTCCACCCACCTTGCTTAGCCCACCACTTGGCGTCATCTTTATTGCCCTTGTAGCACAGGTCATCAGACATGTAAGCAGAACAGTCATAGCATGAGCCACACTGTGGGCAGTAGTCATCACCGAGACCGCTATCCCATAATTGGTATTCATCTATCACGAGTTCGCATACCTTGCACTCGTAGAAAACTTCCGCTTCCTCATCATCGTGCTTGGTTAGGAATCCTAACGGTTGCGTTGAGTACCACTTGTGGTCTCCACTGTATGTATAAGGCTTAGGCAGATAGCATGTGTCATTAGACCACCACACATTAGAGTCATCGCGCCAGCCCTTGTCCTCATGGAATAGATAGCACTGGAACTTAGCGTCAGGGTGTACTGTAAGTACACATATCTTAGACCCAGTGGTGAAGTCCTCGATAAGATTCTGTACCTGTGGATTATCTAATGAGGCTACGCCACCAATGGCAGGTAGCAAATCCTCTGCAAAGATACGCGTATCACTACGGTCATCGCCTTGAGGTTCAATGATAGGAAGGATTCCATTGTGAGCGAGATAGGTTTTTCTATCTCCACCTACTCTGAAAGGGTGGCAGTTTTCTACACTTGTAGTGCCATGAGTTGCGAACCTTGCATGCCATAGGGCATAGCCTTCGGGGTGCAGTGCTCGCATTTGCAGGAAGCGGTTGATAGAAGTATCCGCGTTCATGGTGCGTTCAGCGTGGATACGCTTCTCGCTTGGGATAACAATAGCAAACCCGAATCCGTGGGGATTATTGAGAGCAGAGTTTTCTAACATCTCGCGTGACGGAATTACATTGGGTGGTACTACGCATAACATACACATTGGCTTGCTCGTTTCTGTTAGGAATCCTAACGGTTAGTTGTATGAATCATCAGAGGTAGTATCATTGGCGAACGATTCGCCCATGATTGTTACTAGGTTTGGATATAGTTCCGCATTGGCTGCGACATATCCTGTGAACTTGAGCCATGACAGAGCATGATTCTTGGTGGTTACTTTGATGTCTCGTGTGTATTCCACTGAAGCATGCACGAACTCGATAGCAGATAGCACACGCTCCTTGCGCAGTGAACCCTTAAACACGCGGATTTCTATGGTGTCATCGTTCTCGGTGTTGATAGCAGAGAACCTACCATTTGACTGGTATCCATTTTTAATCTTGCGTAGCAGTTGTCCCTTGTCATTGAAACTAGCATAGCGGTCACTTGACCGACCCGATATGCGTTCCACTTGGCGTTGATTATCGTAGATGAGTTTCATAAACCGAAGTTCGTGAGACTGGCGCTGGAGAATCATCTGTGAGCGCATGTTGTTGGATACATTGAGTCTCCATGGGTCGCCATTACCAAAAGCGGTACGCGATACATGGACATGGATACCGCAAGTGGTGGTATTCCATGACCGATAACCATCTCGCTTGAGTTTATCTAACACGCCCCAGTTAAAGTCAGTTTGATATTTTTCTAGGGTGTGTGGGTGAGTGACAATCTCGAAGCCATCATCGAGAGAGCCATCTTCTTTCATGTAGGCATGACCGCCCAATGTATTCTGCACCAGCATAGCCCCATCGTAGCGACCATTACCACGAGCCTCGACTTCTAACTCAAAGCCGAAGTGGTACTTGCCTTCTCCAAAGAAGAAAGGGCTAGGTCTGTAGGAATACGAGTGAATAAGAGCCGAGTCATCGTCTCCGTCTCCTTCGCAATCATGGTCGTCATCACCCCATCGCATCTCACCGCAATCGTTGCAACTGAAGACATTGTTATCGTAACAGGCGTGACAATACTTTTCATTGTCCCACCATACGGTGTTGTCATCGTGTGTGTAGTGCTCACACGCAGGACACTGATAGTAGTCCGCATTGTCATTTTCCTCCCAAAACTGTGTGCTACAGGTATCACAGTAATCATTTCCCTCGATAAGTGTAACATCACTGAATAGATTGTTAGAAAATGTATATGTATTGCGCCAGTTTCTATTCTGAGCAATGGCAAATCTTAGGTCACACTTGCCACATAACTTTCTGCTGCAAGTAAGATGTGTTCTAAGTTCTGTTGTGCTATCGCCTAGATATGCTGTGGTGAGTTTCCATTGCATAGAATCTTCAAGTGCTGGCAGTTCACATACCTGACATTTAGGTAGTGGATAATCTAGTATTGGATAGGTCTCGCTGTTAGGAATCCTAACGCCTTCCAAATCTGTGTAGTTATCGTGACATTTAAGGCACATCTCGCGTCTCGTATATGACTCCACGAAAATATGGTTAGGGCAATAACACATGTCACACAGACGCATGGCTAGATAGCCATACCCTGTAGGCTTTGATAGTTCAGTCATTATGCTACCTTCTTTTCTCCTGTGCAAAAGCCACAGGCTAGTTGGTGTCCATCTCCAAGATTATGGAGACGAGTAGCGTCAGGTACGCCACATGAGCGAAAGAGCAGACAGGCGAACTCATCGTCTGTCAGACCTGCTTGGTTGTTAGGCATGGTTATTTACCCCCCAAATTTGAGAGTCTAGCAACTCTTCCATTTTCTTGATTTCTTTCTCGTTGATTAGATGTGACTCACCAAGACGCTTGAGAGTGTCAAGATAAGCACTGATAGTCATGGCTTCATTTCTTGTGAGTGTGACTGTATTGGTTGCCATGTTAGTTGTTAACCTTGTTGGCTAAATAAGCCTTGCGGTACTCATCGCGTGAGCGAGTGAGTCGGGCATTGGCTAGTGCTGTGGTAATGACCAGCGTTGATGATACTACTAGCGCGATTATTACTGCGAGCATATCTCCAGTTGTAATGTACATATAACTACCTTTCGGGTGTTGTTAGGAATCCTAACAGTGTGAGTACAGAGTTGTACCCACTGGTACTATTATAGGTGATGTAGGTCATAGAACCAAATCTGCCTAGTCCCCGCCGATGGCTAGAGTTATCAACTCGCGCCGACGGCTGGCTTCCTGACCCCGACACAAACTAACCGACACAAACTAAAAACATTTTTTTCGCTTGGTCGGTTAGGAATCCTAACCCGACACGCCATGTCTGCTGTACCACCAACACAAACTTTTCCGCGCCCCCATGAAAATGGATCACGCGCTCCAACCCTGGTCCCCCGCAGCTCCGAACTCGATCCGTTTTCGGACATGAGAAAACCCCCCACCGCCGAAGCGATAGGGGGCTGACTCGTTACGCGTTATGCGCTGACAGGGTGGTCTGCCTTTGACTTTGCGAGTTCACCCTTTGAGAAGGTGACCGCCTGTGAAATACACTTTGCGAAAGTCTCACCGAGTGCAATCGCTTCAGGTGTGTCGAGAGTGACATCTTCCAATTCTTGCCACAATCCGAACGCCATCGAGAGAATCGCAAACGCAGTGACTTCACCCTCAATAGGTGCTTTCTTTGACTTCTTGCCCTTGCCCTCAGGAGCGTTGGCTTTCTTTTCTGCCTCAGCCTTGCGTGTGGCAATCGAGAATTCGCCCCATGAAGTGACGCGAGCCACGAGAGCGAGAGCGCCCTCTTTCTTGAGTGTGCGCTGTGCGATAGCGACCTCTTTCATGAAGTCCGCAACCGCCACAGAATCAGAACCCTTGAGAGAGAGACAGGTGTTCGCTAATCCGAAATAGTTAGCGTAAGCGGGGCGAATCGCAGAAATCGCGCCAGCCTTTGATGCCTCGGTAAGCGTTGCGAACAAGTCGCGTGCAGGTGTCTTGTGAGCCTTACCGATGAAGGAACGAATCGCAGACTCGTTGCCTGAAACAATGGCTTGGTAATCCTTCACGAGTGAAGCGATGACTTTGCCTTCGACCTTTGGTGCCTTTGGTGCTGTTGTCATTTTCTTTGCTTTCTATCGCCGAGAACATTTGCCCCAGTTCGATAGGAGTATTATTGCACAGAATCCCGAAAGAATCAAATCTCCCGAATAGGCTCATGTTAGGAATCCTAACGGGGAATCCCACGCTCAAAGACCCATGCAGATAGTCCGCCAACACAAACCACAGCCCATTTCAGACCGAAAAAAATCGCGCTCGCTCGCTACGCTCGCTCGCGGTCTGCCGATGGCAGAGATAGTCACATACTAAAAAACGGTACGCATACAGGCACGGTATCCCGTATCCGTACAAGCCAAAGCCTTTTGCGCTTCGCGCTCTTGTCGGCTTTATCGTGTCGGCCGATAGCCGACCCCAGTACTATTAAGCCCGTCCCGTGCTATATATACACTATCGCATCATAATATTTTTACAGTATTACGGGATGCTCAGTGTACGATATGTCCGTATTTAGTATATATACGGGTGACTTACGTCACATTCTTTATATCACACCGTTCGCTTTTTGCTTTTGAACGGGTTATACTATATAGACGAACGAAAAGCACATAGTGAGTCTATCTCGTGTGAGAGGATGGCTTATTGCCATCCACGAACCCAAGGGGTTAGCGAGGCTCGCCAAAGCGAGCCGAGCGATAAAGGGGATTACAGAACCTGATTGGTATAGGTTTTTATAAGGGGAGTTATGGCAGCGGTCAAAGGTAAAGAACACCACAATGTGGTAGCCTTGAGAGAGGCAAAAGCCAAGGTTCTAGAGTTCATTAAGCAGGGACTTAGCCTTGATGACTCTATTGCCAGAGCCGACCGTAAGCCAGATGTAATGAAGGTGTGGCGTCAAGACGCCGCCTTTATGACCGCTCTTGAGAAAGCCCGCCGTGAAGGTGAGAAGGTTCTCAGCGCAGTCACAGGAGATGCTAAGTACAAGATTGGCTTTGAGCAGTTCTCGAAAGAGTTCCTTGACTCGCCTATCTTCCCTCACCACCGTTCCTGGATTGACATCATTGAGTCCCGTGAGCCAAGTTACATTCATTCTTCGATGGTCTATGAGCCTGCCAGCCCTAAGCGTTTGCTAGTCAACGTCCCGCCTGAGCACGCCAAGTCAACGGTCATCACAGTCAACTACTGTGTCTACCGTATTGCCATGGACCCGAACATTAAGATTACCATCGTATCCAAGACTCAGGAGCGCGCTAAGGAGTATCTCTACTCCATCAAGCAGCGCCTCTCCCATGAACGTTGGGCTAAGATGCAATCCGTCTATGGCTCGGCTGGAGGATGGAAAGAAGATGCGGATACTTGGAAGGCTGATAGGATTTACCTTTCTCGTGATTCTACCGAGAAGGACCCGACAGTGCAAGCGCTGGGAGTTGGTGGTCAGATTACTGGCGCCCGTTCCAACCTCATCATCTTGGATGACGTTGTTACGACTTCAAACGCGCATGAATGGGAAAAGCAACTCCTCTGGCTCCAGAGAGACGTAATCACCAGACTTGGTGACAATGGTAAGTTGTTAGTCGTAGGCACACGTATTGCCTCTAATGACCTATACCGTGAGATTAGGAACCCTGACCACTGGACTGGTGGTAAGACTCCTTTTACATACATGGCTATGCCTGCCGTATTGGAGTATGATGATGACCCAGAAAAATGGATTACGCTGTGGCCCAAATCTCATCTTCCCTGGGAAGGTTCGGATGAGAATATCCTTCCCGATGAGAACGGTCTTTATCCTAAGTGGAATGGGCCCGCGCTGTTTAGGCGGCGCTCTGAAGTTTCCCCGAGTGCGTGGGCATTGGTTTATCAGCAGCAAGACATCCAAGAAGATTCCATCTTTCCACCTGCATGTGTCCAAGGTTCAGTTAACAGGATGCGCAAGCGTGGCAAACTAAAGCCAGGCACACCAGGACATCCTGCTGAGCAAGGACAATGGTACACCATCATGGGTCTTGACCCAGCGATGACTGGTAACACTGCAGCGGTAATCATGACAGTAGACCGCCAGACCCGCAAGAGATATGTTTTAGATGTTGAGAATATGCAAGAACCAACTCCTCAGAAGATTCAGAAACTGATTGAGGACTGGTGCGAGAAGTATCACCCACAAGAATTACGTATTGAGATTAACGCACATCAGAAGGCTTACGCCTTAGATGAGACTCTTCGTACCTACCTAGCATCTGCTGGAGTAAAATTCTCAAGCCAGTTTACTGGTAAGAACAAATGGGACACATCATTTGGTGTGGCTGCCATATCAGGTCTCTTTGGGACTATGCGTGGCAACACATTCAATCATGATAACCTGATAGAACTTCCTTCACAGGATGGCTCAGAAGGTATCAAGGCTCTTATCCAACAATTGATTACTTGGAAGCCTGACACTAAGGGTAAGACAGACTGCGTAATGGCGCTCTGGTTCTGTGAACTACGTGCACGTGAAGTCATCAATACTCAAAGAATTACTCAAAGTCACATTGCAAATAAATGGGCTACACCTCGCCAAGAGGCTACTCGTTACATGGTAAATGTAAACGACTACCAATTTGGCGATAACGAATAGGATAACAATGGCAGACATCAAGACTATTGCACGGCGTGTAGACGCCATGAAGCATCGTGCTGCAGAGCGCGACGGCAAAATGGCTAGCATCCTTGCAGTACGTAAGGGAGGAATGGCTCAGGTATTTCCTGACATGTTCCCTACAGACATGCCTCATGCCATGGTTGCCAACTTTGTGGATGTTGCAGCCCGAGACTTGGCTGAAGTTCTAGCACCGTTACCTTCAATCAACTGCTCCGCAACTAATGTTACATCTGACCGTGCCCGCACATTTGCGGATAAGCGCAGCATGATTGCAAACAACTACGTATACACATCACGCTTGCAGACTCAGATGTACCCTGGTTCAGACCAATACTTCACTTATGGCTTCTTGCCTATTCATATTGAACCTGATTGGGAGCATAACCTTCCACGTATCCGTGTTGAAGACCCAATGGGTGCTTACTATGAGCGTGACCGATTTGGTCGTGTAGTTGCTTATGCAAAGCGTTACCGCAAGAGCATGGGTGAACTCATCAATGATTTCCCTGAATACTCTGGAGCAATCCTTGGTCAATTTGGTATGGACCAGAACCTTAATCAAGAAATTGAAGTCATCCGCTATATGGATAAGAACAACATTATTTTGTATGTTCCTTCACGCAAAGATTTAATTTTAAGCCAAGCAACAAACCCAATGAAGTGCATGACTGTAGTTATTGCAGAGCGCCCTTCTTTGGATGGTCAACCACGTGGGCAATTTGATGATGTTCTATTCGTACAACTTGCACGTGCACGTTTTGCTAACCTTGCTATGGAAGCGGCTGAAAAGTCAATCCAAGCACCTCTCGTTGTACCTGATGATGTCATTGACCTTCCAATGGGTCCTGATGCAATCATTCGTACAAATCAACCCAATGGTGTTGGGCGTGTTCGTTTGGACATTCCCGCTGCTACTTTCCAGGAGCAATCGGCACTCCAATCAGAATTAAGACTTGGTGCTCGCTATCCTGAAGGTAGAACTGGAAACATTGACGCTAGTGTTATCACTGGTCAAGGTGTCCAGGCATTGCTTGGTGCATTCGATTCTCAGATTAAGGCTGGTCAAACAGTTATTGCTGAGGTACTTGAAGATGTTATCAAGTTATGTTTTGAAATGGATGAACTCCTTTTCAATGTTGATAAGAGTGTCAGAGGTGTAGCACAAGGTACGCCGTACGAGTTAAAGTACATGCCAAGCAAGGACATTAAGGGCGATACTTCGGTAGAAGTTCGATATGGCTTGATGGCTGGATTAGACCCTTCTCGCGCCCTGATTTTCTCTCTTCAAGCGCTAGGTGCAGACCTAGTATCAAAAGATTTCATTCGTCGTGAATTACCATGGAACGTTAACGTTACTATGGAAGAACAACGAATTGAAATTGAAAAGATGCGCGAGAACTTAACTGCAGCAATCACTGCAAGTGCGCAAGCAATTCCTGCTATGGCAGCACAAGGTCAAGACCCATCTAAACTAATCCAGAATATTGCTGATGTTATTGAACGTCGTCGTAAAGGGGATAGTATCGAGGCTGCTGCGTTGGCAGTGTTCATGCCTAAACAGCCTGAACAACCAGCACAGCCAGAGATGGCTCCGCCAGGCACACAAGGCCCAGTTGAGCAAGCGCCCCCGTCCCCAGCGGCTCCTGGACAACCTTCTGGCGGAGCCCCTCAACAACAGGGACAACCAGCAGATTTAGCAACAATGTTAGCAGGCTTAGGAGGCTAAAGTGGCAACTCGCAAAAAGCGCGTAGCAACAGTAGACACCACAGAATACAGCCGTTTGGATATGTACTGTATTTGGCTTGATGAGTTTTACACCTCGCTAATTAGGGCAGGATTTAAACACGAAATTGCTCTTGCACTCGTTGTTGACAAAGAAGCATATCCTGACTGGGTTGAATGGAAACTCCCAACAGATTTAGATATTGCAAAATACATGGATGAAGATGAGGACTAAAAATGGCAGAAGTAGTTTCAGGAGTAGGCGCTAACTCTAGCCGTACTGATAAAAACCTTAGTGCTCGTGTACAACGTGTAGTCAATGATGCTAAAATTCAAAATTCTACAGGTGGCGCATATAATGAACGCGCTAATCTAACAAATCTTGCACAAGGTGCTCCAATGGCTCAGGCTATGCCTGCCGTTACAGCACCTACAGGAGAAATGACTCCTCGTGGAGTTCAAACTACTGGTGCTTTTGCTCCTGGTAATCCAGACCTTCCGCTCTCACATGGTGCAGATGGTGGTCCTGGCGCAGATAGTTCTATCTTGCAGACTCCAGTTGATGCACCAGACCAAAGTTCAATACTTGCTCGCGCTTTGTTACAAGCAAACCCTACATCACGTTCACTACTTATGATGGTAGAAGCATACAACGAAATGGAATCAAATGGCTGATGTAAATGCAGCCATTAAGGGTTATTTAAGCGACACTAGAACGCCTTTGCAGCAGATGATAGACCTACAGACTGCATCTATGCGTGGTGATGAATTAAATAACTTTAATGATATCCTTAAAAAGTATCCTAGCATGAGCAATGACCTTGTTATGTCTATGGTAAAACAAGGAATTACTGCTAATACTCCTGGTATTGGTAAGATTACTAGCGTTGATGGTCTTGCTCAACTTAAAACTGCTTCACTCAAAGTTGATAAAATCAAGAGTCAAGTAAAACCTAGTCGTGGAATCTTTGGCGGAATAGAATCAGCATTTACAAATGCAGTCTACGACCCATTCAAGGGTGCTACTCGTTTGCTTTTTGCTGGACTTCGCTCACCTTATGATACTGTTACTACATTAGGACGAGATGTAACTGCACTTTCTCGTGGTGAAAAAGGTGCTGGAGCGCAGACTCTTAAAGATTTAGGACAAGGAATTCTTGGCGAGAGTACAACTCTTGGTCAAACAATTCGTAATCTTAATAATGGAACTGGTTCTGGATTCTTTGTAACACCTGAAAGCAAGGTTGGCAAAGCACAAGCCAAGGAAATGGCTCAGTTTGGTCTTGTCAATGGCAAGTCATTTACTATTGGACGAGGCATATTCAATGGTGTAGGTATGAATCCTAACAGCAATGCCTATCATATTCTATCAGGTGTCGTAGATGCAACACTTAATGTTGCTACAGACCCATCAATTTACTTTGGACCTGGTGCTGTAGGCAAGATTATTACCCAAGGCAAGACTTTAACCAAGATTGGTAAAGAAGTTGCACCTTATACAAAGTCTTACTTTGATAACATAAGTAAAGAAGCAATTGCTGACCTTGAAAAAAGTGGTCAAATTACAAAAGATAAAATTTCTAAGAAAATTTCTAGTCCTTATAAGCGTATTGCTAATGAATACAAGTCTAAAGAGCAGGAAATCATTGCTGCAGAGCAGAAGATTACTGACCGTCAGGTTGGAACTGCACAGAAACTGCTTAATTTTGAATCAAACAAGTGGATGCGTTGGACTAATGAACCTGCAGATAGCACCGTAAAGCAGACCCTTTCTAATAAGAACATTGCTGAGTGGTTTGTAGGAAATCCAAAGACACAGACTGGTGAACTTACCCAGGCTATGGATTTGCTTTCTGCTGACATGAAGAATACTGGCGGATTCTTTGATGGTCACATTATCCTTGATGAAGTTCCACAATATGGCAAGATTAGTGCTGGAGCACATGGACTCGATGAGTACATTGTAACTGCTAATGATGCTAAAAAACTAAAACTTCTTGATTTAGGTGATACTTTTAAGAATGCTGATGAGGCTACACGTACTGCTGAATCATTACGCCGTGCTAAGTTTGCAGATGCGCTTGATAAATTGGGAAAGAATGCCAAAGACCCAGATTTTAAAGTTTATAATGAACTTGCAACTAATCTTCGTGATGGTGCTGCAAATCTTGATGGTTTTATTGGTTCGTTGTTTAGCCAAGGTGATTTACTTGTAGAAGCAAAATCTTTAGGCTCACTTATTGGTGAAGTTGCTGACTATAAGAACTTTAATGTCATGAGCAAGATTACAAGCACCATTGAAAAAATTTGGAAACCAGATGGTTTCACTAATATCCGTTCTATTTATGGCAAAGAAGGCGGCGTAGTCATCACTCGTGGTGAACGTATTGCTGCTACTCGTGCTGAGGTTGGCAACGCTGCAGCAGAGTTTGCAGACCCAACTAACCTTGGTCCTAATGTAATGAAGTTACTTGAATCTGTGCAAGATACTAAGGCTTCAATTGCTAATCGCCAAAATGAACTTGATGACCTGCTTAATAAGCAATTAGATTTAAAAGATAAAGAAATTTGGTTTCAGCAACTTCGTGAGAAGGCTAATGGAGACCCAGAAATGCTTCGTCAATTAATTCAAGACCCAGCAAATGCTGGTATTAAGGGATTACTTAAACTTGAAGCAGAACTTGCAGACAATGCTGTAATGCGTGAATCAATCCATTCACAAATTGGTATTACAGATAACTTTATGGGCAATGTCCTTGATACACCTGGTGTTGAAAAAGGACTTAAGTTCATGCTTGGACGTCAGTTCCAACCTGTTGCTGAGTTGATTGCTAAAGAGACAGACCCAGTTAAACTTCGTCGTCTATTTGGTCGTAAATTAGATGATAGTATGATTGCAGAATTAACTAAGGCTGAGTCAGTAGATGATGTGTTTAAAGTCTTTGCTAACGAATTAGTTCCTGGTGGAGACGCTCTTAAGATTAAGCAATCACTATCTGCTGGCGTAAAGATTGCTACTAACCCTGCTGCACGTATGCTTCCTATGGTTAATACAGATGCAGTAAGGTATGCAGAAAACATTAATAAGGCTTTTGGGCGATTCTATATTCGTTCAACAGCACTTAACCTTAATGATATTACTGCAGTTAATAATGGTATTGAAGACTGGATTAGTTCAGTAGGGCTAACATCTAAGTTTGGCAAGATTATTGCTAAAGGTACTCAAGAAAAAATTATTGCTGATACTCAACGTGCTATATTTGCTGCTACTACAAATGCTGAACGTGCTGCCGCTGTTTCTAATGGTATTGGAAACATAGTTGAAGAAGTTGCTAGAACACTTCCTAATATGACAGCAGAAGATATTAAAGCATTACGTAATGTTGTTAAAATTAATGGCAAAGAGGAAGCAATCATTGCTTCTTACTCACTTGGTAATGTGCTTGGCAATAAAGGCGCAGGGCTTATTGTTACAGAAGAAAAAAATATCCGCCTTGAAAAAGGTATTCTTGAATCACAATTAGTTCATGATGTTATTAACCTACCTGATACACGTGCATTCAATAAAGCAGTAGTTGGTTATAAAACTAATATGCCTTTATTTGGAAAAGCAAGGTCCGCAAAAGTTCTTCTTGAAGAAACTGGAGACTTGTGGCGTACAGCACAATTAGTGGGTCGTGCTTCTTACGTATTCCGCAACATTGCAGAAATGCAAATGCGTCAATTCTTCTCAGGACATAATAGTCTTTTTAATAATCCTGTTGGATTTATTGCTATGATGATGTCAGACCCAGAAGGTAATGCAGTACAGAAGATGCTTGCAAAGCGTACTAAGTATGGTGTTAATGCATTAGGTCAATCTTTGAAGACTACAGATGCAGAAGTAGAATTCTCTGACTCAATTATTGCTCGTATGTCGCTTATGCGCGGAACATCTCGTGGTGATTATGGAGCAGAAGCCCGTAAGGGAACAATGTTCAAGGCTTATGAAGATATTACTAGCGAACATCCAGATTTTCTTAAAGGTCTTTCTTGGACACTTAATAACTTCTCATCAGATAAGTTCATGCCTGATGTAATTAGAGTAATGCAACTTAATCGACCAGAAGCACAAGTCGAGTACATTGATAACTTAATTGCTACATTTGACCAACCAGGCAATAAACTAAAAGAATTTGCATCAGCAATCTATGATGATAATCAAGGAATGCGCGAACTTCTTCTTAAGAATCCTTTCAAGGAAACTGGTCCTGGTATCGTTGCAGATAACATGAATAAAGAAAACATTCGTATTTGGCTCTTTGATGCCAAGCAGACTGATAGCGTTGCAGGACAGTTAGAACTTCTTGGTGGACAAGGTTCTAAGCGCAATCTACTCATGGACATTATTCGTGATGGAGAGGCTAGGGCTGTAACACCTGGTGGTAAGCCAGTTGTAATTAAAACTCCTTATCGTCAAAAAGGACTTACTACAGAAGGCGTGCTTGCCTCTGAAAAGGTATTTGCTCGTCAAGTCGCTGCTTTATTTAAGCCAGAAGAACTTACTGGTTCTGTTGTAAAGAACATGACAGAAAAATATGTTGGCGAAAATATAACTAAACAAAGTAAAATATTTACTGACTGGTTCTTTAATCTAGCAGCCAAGGCAGAATCTAAAACTAACTTCGGTCCTGAATTTGATGCTTCATATTGGGATTTCGTTGCAGGATACGCTGATATGCTTAGTACAGATGATTTGATTAAGTTACGCGTTAATGCTAACAAAGCATTTGCTCCAACCTCTAAGGGCGGAAAGAAAATCATTGGTCGCGTTCCTGCACCACTTCGTACAATTAATAACACAATTAAGAAGCGTCAGGCTAACCTTGACTATGTACACGAAGGTGGTGTATCTATTAAGACCCTTGATTCAATGGCTGGAGAACAGGCTGCTGAATACGTTAAAAACTTATTTTATGATGCTGCAAAACAGAAGCAATGGGCAAACGCTGCTCGTCTTGTAGCACCATTCGCACAGGCTCAATACAACACAGTTGGAAAATGGGCTAAACTTACATACTCTAATCCAGTTCCTATCTACAAGGCTGCCAAAGCATTTGATGCTTTAACTAAGCCAGGTACAAATGTTATCTATGATGCTGCTGGTATGACCTATGATGACCAGCAGGGATTCCTTTATAAGGATGACGGTCAAAATCAAATTAAATTTAAGATGCCAATCGTAGGTTCTGTACTTGGAGCATTTGCTGGCAAGAGTCTCGATATGAGGAATGCACTACAGATTACTTCACCTGTTCAATCTCTTAACCTTGCATTTGGTGCCTTAAACCCTGCAGTCCCTGGAATGGGACCAGCACTTGTTGCAGCATATGAACTATCTGGACGTGCTAATGCATTTGGTCCAGCAGATGATTTCTTGCGAGACATTCTTACACCATTTGGTCAACCAAAAACAGTAGGAGATATTATCTTCCCTGCTTGGTTTAAAAAGACATCAGCAGCGGTGCTTGGAAATGATGCATCTACACAGCGTGCAGTTAAAGACTGGGCTTCATATCTAGCCTCTACTGGTAAGTATGGAGATAATCCATTTGCATCAGATGCCACACGCACTAAGTTATTTAATGACGCAAATGGCCTTTCAAGAAATATGAATATTTGGGGTGCTATTTTCCAATCTATTCTTCCATCAACACCTATTGAAGAAGTTCTTGCTAAAGTTAAAAACCCTAATAATAAACAAAACTTTATGACAATGGCTATGTTGTATAAAGAATGGGACAATATAAACCAGAAGCATCCTGGAGACCGTAATGCATCAGTGGTTGAATTTGCTGATAAGTTTGGTATTGATAATATTCTTGTTGGAGTAAGTTCGAGTACACCTGGAACATCAGGTTCTGCAGATGCATGGACATTCTTGAATAACAATCCTGGAGCAGCAGATAAATACGCAACTCCTACAGGAGATGTAATTCCATACTTCTTCCCTGGTGGGGAATACTCTCTTAAGTACTACAACTGGCAGAAGAAAAGCGGTTCACGCCGTGCTTTGTCTACAGCAGAGATTGCTCAAGAGTCCGAGGGCATGGTTTATGCAATGCTTAAAAGCCAACTTGCTGAGAAACAGATTGCTGGCGGATATACAGATTACTGGTATAACGAACAACTAGCCGTCCTTGATAAAGGATTTGGTGCTCGTCCTTCTGACACTGTTATCACAGGCGTTAATGACCAGAAGATTGCAAATATTGGACTTGCTTTGCAAGACCCTATATTTCAAAAGTCTTCTGTTTATAAAGAAACATCAGAGTTCTATGCCAAGTTTGATGAGTTTAAAAAACTATTGAATATGCAAAAGGCTTCTAACTACGCTCAATTATCATCGGGTGGAATTGCTACATTGATGCGTAACGACCTCGTTACACTAGGAGAAAAACTAATGCAACAAAATCCTGAGTTCTCCCGCATGTACTACGGGGCATTTGCTGGAATACTAAAGGAGGCTAAGAAGTAATGGCTGGTAATAGCACACAAGCAACTGCCGCTGGAATCCTTGGAATCTATAGCGACCCTACAAATCCTTATGTAAAATTTGTTACAACTACTGACCTTATTGCAAAACAAGCAGCACTAATGGAAATTCAACGTCAAATGTCAGGTCCTGGACAGGGCGGATATCCAACAGAGTTCCAAGCAATGCAGGCTATGCTGCGCAAGGCTGGTCTTAGCAAGTCAACTACACCACTAGGTATTGTTGGCATTGACGAGATGGCTGCAATGGATAAGGTTATTGCTGCTGCTATCCCTAGCCAGTTATCACCACTTGCTTACTTGGCTAACTATAATAGTTCACTTAAGCCTAAGACTATTGCACAACCCGATATGGCTACTCAGTACACTAAGCAAGTTCAATCTGCTTTGCAGTACAAAGATTTAGGAGATGCTCGTCAGGCTTATAGCGATTCCTACTTTAAGGCATTTGGTCAATTCCCAGCACCTGAACTTGATAAGAAATTTCAAGATTCATGGAATGCACAAGTAAAGTCTCAGACACAGGCTACTACTACAGAACAGAAGACAGAAAAAGTCTACCTTTATGATACTAAGAGTAAGCCAGTTATTGATAAGGCTACTGGTAAGCAAAAGGTTGACCTTGCTGGTCAAAAAGTTTATACTGGCATACTTAAAGATGGTTCAGGCGTATATCGCACTAAGACAATTAGCACTGGTACTAGCAAGTCTATGGGTGAAGGATTCACTACAGAAGAACAGACACAATTCCTTGCTGACTTCTTAGTACAGAACTTCCCAGATACAAAGTTTAACGTAAAAGATATTGGTGGAACAGCCAAGACTATTTACGATACTATTGCTTCATATAACACAGGCAACTATGAGGCTGTACCAGATTTTGCAACAGTTGCTCCATTGATTAAAAATATTATGTCACACCCTGATGCAAAAGTTCAAGCAGAAATGTTTAACCAATATGTTGGAGATTTGCAAAAGAAATCAAGTGGACGCTTTATGTCTATCCAAGGAATGATTCAGCCAGGTGAGAATGCCAACAAGTATGTAGACCCTGTGCTTAAATCTTTGGGTAATGCTCTTGAAACTACTCTTGATATTAAAGACCCGCTTGCTTTACAGGCTCTTAACTTTAAAGATGACAAAGGCAACTACAGACTTCCAAATGATTTTGAATTGAGTCAAATGATTATGAACGATAAGCGTTATGGCACTACATCTTCTGCTATTAATACAGCAGTAAATATGGGTCAGTCACTACAGAATGCGTTGAGGTAATCATGGCTAGAGCAACCGTAGACGAATTTGGCACATCATTAGTCTCTGATACATCTTCAAAATCTCCTAATGCTACAAAGACTGCAGCACAGATTGCTGCTGAGGCTAAGGCAACAACTGTTAGAAATGCTGCTGTTGCCAATCCAACTGTTAATAATATTAACGCTTTTATTGAAAGCCTTCAAACTAAACTAGCAGATACCAATGTTGCTGCTGGGCTTAAGCCTGATGGAACAACACCAGTAGTCACACCAGTGACACGCGTTGCTGCTAACCAATCAGCCAAAGATGCTGGACCTACATCTGCAGCACCTGCTGGATTTCACTGGCAATGGATTGGTACAGAATATAAACTTTACCAAGACGCTGTAAACCCACCTGCTGGCGGTGGCGGTGGCGGTGGCGCAAACATGGTTGCTAGCGGTTCTGGCAGTTCTGAAAATGCAAATGCAAATATTACAGGAATGCCTACAACCAATATAGACGTTCTTAAGGCTATGCTCAAAGCACAAGGATTTACTTCTACAGTTATTGACTCATCTGCTAGTTATCTAAACTCATTACTTATAGATGGACTTGACTATGATAATGCAGTCCAAGTATTTCTTAATACAAAAGATTACACACTCAAGAATGGTACTAAATTGTCATCTCCATTCTATGAGCAGTATGGGTATCTTAATGATGGACTTACAAAACCTAAAACTCCATCAGAACTTTTTAATGCAGTAGAAGGATACAAGGGACTTCAAACTAAATACGGATTTAGTGAAAAGTATTTATCAACTGATTCGCTTAAAAACTATGTCAAGAACAACGTATCAGTTTCAGAACTTGATGAGCGTGCTAATGCTGCTCGTCTTGCTGCTATCAATGCAGACCCTGCCAAGACAGATGCTCTTATGAAGTTGGGTTATATTGCTACTTCTGCAGATT